>Ga0308018_10001039_pt1 | contig 13148 bp, 10 predicted proteins | sample Neamet282_FD_203130 | JGI IMG/M metagenome (GOLD analysis project Ga0308018, IMG submission 203130) | Marine microbial communities from water near the shore, Antarctic Ocean - #282 | ecosystem: Environmental > Aquatic > Marine > Unclassified | place: Southern Ocean | collected 2014-10-01
CCAGTGTATTTATCTGGTCCCGAATCTCCGCCGCGCGCTCAAAATCCTCAGTCTGAACAGCCCGTTCGAGTCTCCGGCGCAGTCCTTCTAGTCGGCGTTCCATCTCCGAGGCGCTGGGATCCGGAGACAGATAGACCTTGCCGACGTGCTTCGAGCCGCCGTGGATCCTTCGCAACAGCGCGGGCAACGCGGCCCCGAACGTCTCGTAGCAGTGCGGGCAACCAAGACGGCCGGTCTTCTTGAAATCCTTGTAGGTCATGCCGCAAAAAGAGCATTCGCCGTTTCCCCAGTCGCGCTCAGCAACCGACTCCTGCGTCATCTTCGACAAGACGTCCAGCAGCGGCTGTTCTTGCATCTGCGGGGCCGTCTCAAGCCCCTTCTCCGCAGCACACTTCTCGCAAAGGTGGTGTGTCGAAATCTCATCATTGACGATCTGCGTGAGATGCACGACGGCATCGGTCGAACCACAGTTTCCACAAGTCATGTCACCCATCATCGTACCTGCCCCGCGTACGCCGGATGGAGCCGACCGGCCGTCATGTGCAGCGCGCGGTCCGCACGAGCGGCCAGATCGGGATTGTGCGTTACGACGACGAGTGAAAGGCCACGTCGCTCGCTCAGGCCGAAGAGCAGGTCATGAAGCTGACCGCTCGTCTCCGTATCGAGGTTGCCGGACGGTTCGTCGGCAAGCAGAACGACGGGATCGTTCACCAGGGCCCTGGCGACCGCAACCCGCTGTTGTTCACCACCCGAAAGCTGGCGCGGCTTGTGCTCGGCACGTGCCGAGAGTCCGACGTCCACCAGTAACTCGCGCGCGACTTTTTCAGCGGACCCCGGATCTTGGCCGGCGATCAACGCCGGCATCATGACGTTCTCGACGGCGGTGAATTCTCGCAGAAGGTGGTGAAATTGAAAGACGAACCCAATCCGACGGTTTCTCAGATCCGCGAGGTCCTCGTCTGCCAACCCCGCCACCGCATGGCCCTCAATGAGCACTTCTCCTTCGGTCGGCTGGTCGAGCGCACCAAGCAAGTGGAGGAGTGTCGATTTGCCTGCACCACTCGCGCCCGTGACCGCCACAGTCTCCCCACTCGCCAACCGCAGATCAAGTCCGTCGAGGATCACGAGTTCGGATCCGTCCCCTCCCACGAATCGCTTGGACAGCCCCCTCGCCTCGAGGGGTAGGGGCGCTCCTGTGGGTGTGCCACCTCTGGGCGCCGCACCCGTCTCGCTACTCATGTCGGATCGCATCGACCGGCTCCATGCGAGCTGCTCTGAGCGCCGGATAGATGGTGGCCCCGAACGCCACGACCATCGTGGTCAGCGCGATCATCGAGATCTCGGTTGCACTGATCCGGGCGGCGAGATGGTTCACGAAGTAGATGCCGTCGGGTATCCGAATGAGTTCATACCGGTCGATCGCCCAGGACATACCGACCCCCAGCACTGTCCCCGCCAGCGTCCCTACGACCCCGATCCAGACACCCTGCATGATGAATACCCGCATGATGTTGGCCTGCGTCATGCCCATCGTGCGGAGAATGCCGATCTCCTTGGTCCTCTCCGAGACGACCATGACCAGCGTCCCTACGATGCTGAAACCCGCTACGAGTACGATCAGCGAGACGACGAAGCCGATCGCCAGTTTTTCCAGCTGAAGCGCGTTGAAGAGGGCGCTGTTTCGACTGACCCAGGAATCGACCGTATAAGGGAAACCGAGGCGATCCTTCACCTCCTCTGCGACCTCCCGTGCGTCCTGCGGACGCTCCAGTTGGGCACCAATCCCGCTGGCGTCGGTGCTGGCCATCCCCAGGAGTTCCTGGGCCGCCGGCAGCGTCGTATACACGTTGCCGATGTCATACTCGTACATGCCCGTGGTGAACGTGCCTGTCACTTCGAACTGGCGGATCGCCGGTTGCGGGATTCCCATCACATTTACGGTGAGGTTTTCCATGGCAATGATCACCATGGTGTCACCCGGAAAGAGTCCCATTCGATCGGCCAGCACTGACCCCACGAGGAGAGGCTCAAGGCCCGACTCCGGTGACTCGAGGTCGAGCACGCCATCGATAATTTTGCGCTCCATCTCGGTGACCGGCACCCGGGTCGTGTCCATGTCGATGCCATAGATATAGGCCGGTTGCGAATACCCATCCCTGGACAGGGCAACATTGGACAGCGCGAACGGAGCCGCCGCGGTTACACCGTCCATGGCAAGGACTGCATCGAGGACGTCTGCGTAGTCCGAAAGGCGAAGGCTCGAGTTGTACTCGAGTACATACAGGTGCGGTGTCGACTCGAGAATCTTGCTGCGAATCTCATCCTGCATCCCGTTCATGATCGCCAAGGCCGCGTTGAGCGCGAGAACGCCAACGGTCACACCCCCGAGCGTAATCCACGTGATGAACGACAGCAGTCCGCGGCCTCCTCCAGAGCGCAGATAGTGCCTGGCAATGAACCAGTTGAGCCGATTGCCGCTCCGGGCCACGTCTACTCCTCGGTCCGAAGAATCGGGAAAAGGATCACGTCACGGATCGTTGGCGCGCCGGTGAGCATCATGACCAACCGGTCGACACCCATACCGACGCCGCCGGTGGGCGGCATCCCATATTCGAGTGCCCGGATATAGTCCTCGTCGATCGGCTGCGCCTCATCGTCGCCGGCCTCCTTCAGTCCGACCTGTGCTTCGAAGCGCTCTCTCTGATCAATCGGATCGTTCAACTCCGAGAACGCGTTGAAGATCTCTGCGCCACCGATGTACAACTCGAAGCGTTCCGTCAGGCGCGGGTCGTCTCGGTGTGGCTTTGCGAGCGGGCTCAGTTCCTTGGGATGATCGATGACGAATGTGGGCTGAATCAAATCAGGCTCGACCACTTCCCCAAACAGCTTGTCGATCAGCTTGCCACGACCGGCTCCGTCGAGCTCCGGGGCCTTCATCTCTTCCGCCTTGGCCCGAAGCTGCTGGTCAGTCATCTCATGGACATCGACACCCAACGCCTCCGACAGTCCGGAGACCAGACCGAGTCGCCGGAACGGAGGCTCGAAGCTGATCTCCTGTCCGCCGACCTCAATGGTGCGAGTCCCGAAGACGTTGTCGAGCACGTGCAATACCATGCGCTCCACCAGTTTCATCTGATCTTCGTAGTCCGAGAACGCCTGATACCACTCAAGCATTGTGAACTCTGGGTTGTGCACCCGGGACAGCCCTTCATTTCGGAAGTCTTTCGCGATCTCGTACACGCGGTCTAGGCCGCCGACAATTAACCGCTTGAGGTAGAGCTCATCCGCGATGCGGAGGTACATCGTCTGATCAAGAGCGTTGTGCTTAGTGACGAAGGGGCGAGCGGAGGCACCACCATACAATGGCTGTAGCGCCGGCGTCTCGACTTCGAGAAATCCCTCCCCGTCCAGAAACCTCCGCAGCTCAGTGATGATCCGCGATCGGGTGCGAAACATCTCGCGCACGTCGGAATGCACGGCGAGATCTGCGTACCGCTGTCGGTATCGATTTTCCTGATCCTGAAAGCCCGAGTGAACGATGCGCTCACCGGTTTCGGCATCCGTCTCGACTTTGCCGAACGGGAGCGGTCTCAACGACTTCGTAAGTAGCGTCCACGACTCAACGTGTACCGTAACTTCGCCCGTCCGGGTGCGGAACGTCGGGCCCTCGACTCCGATCCAGTCACTCAGATCAAGCAGTCCGAGCAGTTCAAAAGACTCTTCGCCAATCGCGTTCTTCTTGAAGTAAAGCTGGATCCGACCTGAGCTGTCTTCGAGGTGCGCAAAGATGCTTCGGCCCATGTCACGCCAGGCCACGATTCGGCCCCCGACGCGCGCAGCCTCTCCCTTGCCACTCTCGGACAGTGTGCCCTCGCCCTCAGCATCCTCGAAGGCGGTGGCGACCTCCAAGCATCGTGCCGACGGCTCGAAGTTGTAGGCAAACGGCTCGACGCCCTTTTCACGGAGAGTTTCAAGTTTCTCGCGCCGATGGCGCATGAGCTGACTCAGATCTTCCATATCGATTCAGTAGGCGCAGGCTATTCGCCCGGCTCTCCTAGCTTTTTCAGGTATGCTTCGATGAGAGGATCCAGGTCGCCGTCCATGACTGCGTGTACGTCGGTGACCTTCAGTTCCGTGCGGTGGTCGTTGACCATCGTATATGGCTGAAAGACGTACGAACGTATCTGGCTGCCGAAGGCGATATCGCTCATACCGTCCTGGAGTTCCTTCTTGGCTGCCTCGCGAGCTTCAACTTCCTTCTTGTACATGGCCGCCTTCAGCATCTTCATGGCGGTGCTGCGATTCTTGTGCTGCGATCGTTCCTGCTGGCACGCCACCACAATTCCGGTGGGTCTGTGAGTAATCCGAACAGCTGAATCAGTCTTGTTCACGTGCTGGCCCCCGGCTCCTGAGGCGCGGTAAGTGTCGATCCTGAGGTCTCCCTCGTCGATCTCGATCTCAATGTCGTCATCGACCACAGGATAAATCACCGCGCTCGCGAACGAGGTGTGTCGGCGCGACTGCGCATCGAAAGGGGAAATGCGTACCAATCGATGCACTCCACTCTCGCCCTTCAGGTAGCCATATGCGCTGTCACCAATGATCTCGAAGGATGCGTTTTTGATACCGCCCTCTTCCGCCGGCTGCAGATCGAGCATGTTCACCGTGTAACCACGGCGCTCCGCCCAGCGGGTGTACATGCGGACGAGCATTTCGGCCCAGTCCTGTGACTCGAGTCCCCCGGCTCCGGGGTGAATGTTGACGATCGCCTCACGGTGATCGTCCTCCCCCTGGAGCATGGTCCGCACCTCAATGGACTCCACACCCGATCGAAGCCCCTCGAGTCCGCCTGAGAATTCGGCTAGCAGGTCCGGGTCTTCTTCGATCTCGAGGAGCTCGACCATTGCATCCAGCTCGTCGACTGACGCGGCCAATCGATTCCAGGGCCCGACCCACCCCTTGATACGATTCGCGTCGTCGATCACGCCGCGGGCCTGCTCCTGATCATCCCAGAAGCCCGGAGCGGCCATCATCTGATCGAGGTTCTTCAGCCTCTCTTCGCGTGTGTCGAGGTCAAAGATACCCCCTCAGTTCACGCAACTTTTCGCGCAGCCCGGCGAGGTCGCTCAGCTGATCCTTGTTCATCGGTTCGAATCGGTGCGAAGGGGAAGTAAAGGCGCGAAGGGTTGCCCGAGGGGGACCGCACCTCCGCGACAAGGCCTCAATATACGGAGAGGGTCGGGCGCCTAGAAGACCTGCTCTCCCTTCGCGAGGATGGAATTCAGGGCCTCGGTCCAGAAGCCACGGCCGGCTCCATTCGCCAGTTCCTCACCGATCATGTCAATGTACTCATTCCACGACTTGTCGATCTCCTCCTCAAAGTCCTGGACGAGCGTGCGGGTGGATAGCGCAGACTGATGGCGTTCGGCGTTGTACATGATCATGTCGGAAACGAGCACCCTGGCCAGACGCTTCGCCTTATCGGTGGGGTCGTGTTTCCCGAGTGTGAATCCCTGGACAACACCTGACGCGGCCTCCGAGAACGCGTCCGCCAGTGGTTCCGCCTCCGGATCGACCACTGGAGATGCCTTGGTGACAGGGTCTGCAACCGGTTCCGGCTCCGGCTCGGCTGCTGGTTCCGAGAACCTCGGCAATGGGTCCGGATCCGCAACCACGGCCTCCTTAGCCATGCCACCCCAGGGGTTGGTTCCGGCGCCTTCCACAGGTTCCTCCGCGACCGCGGGGGTCTCAGCGGATGCGGGGGCCGCGGGCGGTGCCGCCTCGGGTTCCGGCGACATCTCCCTCACCTTCGGCATCACGGGCGGGGCTGCGGGCCTCTCGACCCGAAAGATCTCGCCACAGGAACTGCACCGTGCGTTCACCCCACTCTCGGGGATCTTCGCCGGATCGACTGGGAACGCTGAGGAGCATGACGGGCACGTGACGGTGATGACCATGATCGATTGGGTTAGGTGTTGGTCTCGATCGGCTTGCCCGGCTTATCGGGACCAGCCAACTCAGCTTCTTCCTCGGCCGAGGCCGTCGGCAATCTCGGCGACCGGTGCCGACGATCCACGACGTACTTCGAGCCGGGAAACGATTTCGCGTACGTCTTCATTTTCGCGGCCAGTTCACTGATCTGCGCAACATGCTCTCATTTCTGAGATTGGTTCGTAACCACACCAATCGACAACGCGATCAGGGTGATACGGTGGATGTTGCCACGCCGATCCTTTCCAAGGAAGTATTCCGTCTGGCGAATGCGATGACTGAATTCATGTCGACGGACCTTCCTTCGCGGGCCCTGAAAGCTTGCGAAGAATCCTGAAGTCGACGTGTCGTGCCTCTTTGTCCACTCGAACCACCTGCACTTGAACGCGATCCCCCAGGCGGTAGCTGCGGCCCTCTCGCTCACCGTGAAGTGCCTGATCCCGTTCGCGGTAATGGTAAAAATCGTCACTGAGTCCACTTACATGGACTAAGCCGTCGACAAAGAAGTCTTCGAGCGTGACGAAGAAGCCGAAGGCCGCGACCCCTGAGACACGGCCTGAAAAATCGTCCCCAACGTGCCGCTCCATGAACTCGACCTTCTTCAGCGCGACAGAAGAGCGTTCTGCTTCGGCTGCGGCCTGCTCCCGCGCACTGCACTCCTCAGCTGACCGCACAAGTGCTTCACGGTCGAGGTACGGCGCCTCCGAACGATGGATGAGTACCGCGGCCAGGACGCGGTGCACCACCAGGTCCGGATACCTCCGAATCGGCGACGTGAAATGCAAATAGGCACTGGAAGCGAGGCCGAAGTGGCCGAGGTTTTCCGTGTGGTACCGGGCGCGGGACAAAGATCGCAGAACCAGGTTGTTCACCACTGTCTCCTCCTGGCGACCCCGAACGGCATCCAGAACCCTCTGCAGGTCTGCGGGCTTCAGCGATTTCTTGGCCGTCAGCTTCACGCCGAAACGCGAAAGCGTATCAACCAACGCATCGACCTTCTCCGGCGAAGGTCTCTCGTGCACGCGATACATGGTCGCGAGGTCCAATGCTTCCATGTCATTCGCTACGACCTCATTGGCCAGGACCATGTAGTCCTCTACTAGCCGGTGGCTCTCGAGCCTGTCGCGGCGCCGGATGTCGATCGGCTTTCCCTCTTCATCCAGAACAACCTTCGCTTCGGGCAAATCAAGGTCCAACGCGCCCCGCGCCCTCCGAGTCGACCGCACCCGGCGCGCACAGTCGTCCAGCAGGCGGAGCGCAGCATCGATCTCGGCATTAACCGACCTCGCACCGGTGAGCACCTCTTGGGCCTCTTCATAGGACAGCGCGTGCCGGCAGAGGATGACCGTCCGCTCGTACCGTCGACGAAGGACCTGCCCCTCTCGATCGAGCACGATGAAGGCGGAGACGGCGAATCGGTCCGCGCCGGGATTGAGAGAACACACGTCGTTGGACAAGACCCTCGGCAGCATCGGCACTGTGCGATCAACCAGATACACACTCGTGCCGCGTGCTTCGGCCTCGAGATCCACCAGACCTCCACGTGGGACATAGTGCGAAACGTCGGCGATGTGGATGCCAACCTCGACCTCACCCTTCTCGAGTTCGACAATGGAGAGCGCGTCATCGTGGTCCTTGGCATCGGCGGGATCGATCGTAAACGCGAGGAGATCTGTGCGGTCTACGCGGTCCAGGCCTGGATTCGCGATGCCCTCAGCCGCCGACGCCTCCGCTGCCGCTGTGACTTCTTCGGGGAAGTCCAGAGCGAGCCCAAAACCGTGAGCCACCGCGAGTACATCGACCCCCGGGTCGGTCAGCTTGCCCAGCACCTCTTCGACAGCACCAGTCGGGCCGACACGCCCTTCGCCATACGAGGTGAGCCGGACGACAACGACATCGCCGTCTTCCGCATCTCCTTCTTCGCCGCGTGCGATGAGGACGTCCTTCTTCATTCGGGCGTCGAGCGGGACCACATAGGTGACCTTCGGCGTGATATGAATCACTCCGACGGCCGTGTCCCGGGCTCGCTCGAGCACTCGGAGCACACTTCCGTCCGGACTCCGTCCTCTGCGACGGCCCTCGATACGGACCGATACGCGATCTCCATTCATAGCTGTCTTCAGGCGATGAGCGGGGACATAGACGTCCTCTCCCGCCCCGTCGAGCCGAACGAATCCGTGACCGTCCTTCGTAATCGAAACGAAACCGGTCACGAGGTCGATCGAAGCAGCCACTGCGTAGCGATGGCCCTTCATGCGCACGATTGTCCCTTTTGCCTCCAGCCCGGTCAACAGCCTACGGAACGCGCGATACCCCGTCGCCTCGATCTCCAGCTCCCGAGCAAGTTCCTTAGTCTTCAAGGGCCCCCGGTCCGAGGCAGCCAGCGCGTCGACCACCCTTCGTTCGGGAGAGGCGGTCGCCCGGTCACGTTTCGGACGCTTCGGTCTGGCGGCGCCATTTCTGAGCTTTCGTCCACCACCCTTCTTGCCCCGGCGGCTCATCCAGTCACCATCGGGTCGGAACTCGGACTCGCGTGTGCCATCGGGTGCCCTCTGTTGTGAAAATCGGAACCACCTCGCTCTGTGTACCCCTCACGATACCCCGAGCCGAGACAAAGGCGTCAACCACTGAAACGACGTGGTTCGCGATGATCGCGCCCAGCACATTCGTCGCCTGTCTGTAATTCTCGTCGCTATCCCTGATCAGTGAGCCGTACGTATCCTGATCGGCGCCCGTTCCCCGCCATTCCCAAAGATATGCGCTGTCGTAGGCGCGCTCTTCGTAGTATGCCAGTGCACGTACGTACTGCGGATCGCTCGGAGACGCTCCGGACATCCCACCAAGAAAAAGTGAAGAAGCGAGCGACCAGATCGATCCGTTGAATGTCGCCACATCGACCTCGGGCTGAAGTCCCACTTGCCCAAGGTCCTGGTCGAAGGCCCCCGACTGCTGCCACTTGGAGAGTGTCTCGTAATAGTCGAAGTCCCCATCCATGCGAGGCTCCGCCTGGAGTCTCGCTCGATCCCACGCAAAGTCTCGGTACGCATGTGTCGCATCCGCCCCAGCGGAGCGTCGGTTAACGTATGCGAACCACCCGACGGCCTCGAGTCCGAGGTAGATCCAGCGGCGCTCCTGTCCAATGACATGTTGGCCCGCCCCTGGGAGAACTGCAGACAGAATAGTCGACAAGGCAATACCGCCCGCACCGCCCGCCGCCTGCGGCCCGATGGCCTGTTCGGATGACCTTTTCCAGAGACTTGGCTCCGACTCGGGGCCGGAGGGTTGCCGCCCCTGAGAGAAAGACACGACGGGGGCCTTGAGCGGAGCCCACTCGTCCATGAGCGCGGGAGCAACCAGCCCCTGCACATCGTTACCTCGGCACTGCGCGTCGAGGAAAACGGGACTCGCGGCAGCCACAAATACGACAGCGAGCAACAACCCCGCTGGCCGAGGCCTGGCCTCCATCAGAATCCGATCGAGAAGGTCACATACACGGGCTCGGTCTCACCCGTGAGGGACGACACCGCGAGCGACTTGGCAATCGACAGGTCGAATCTCTCGTAGAGGAGGCCCAGACCAACCCTTCCGCCGTCCTCCTGATTGAGGTCCGAAAAGACCCAGCCGGCCCTGAGCGAAAGCGCCTCGGACCCTCCCGCAGTCAGTTCGCTTCCCACGTAGAGTGATGGCGAGCCAAAATTGCGGAGGCGATCTTCGACTTCGACCGCCACCCATCCCCGTAGTTCGTCCGTCTCCGCGAAGCCGGCCATAACATTGTATGCGGCCGCGACCCGAAGTCTGGCTGGCAGGGGATCCGCCTGTTCGGCGTTGAGTACCTGCAGGCTTGGTCCGAGGTGAGCCACCATCGCTCCAAGCCTCAGCGCGTCGGTCGGGGTCCCCTGGATTCCAACGTCGATAGCGTAGGTCGTAGCCATCGTGCCTTCGTCCGCGCAAATGCCTCGGCATGCCAGCTGAAACCGAATGAGCTTCAGGTTTACTCCCGCCGAAAGGCGGCTCCCGATGCGAGTGGCGCCGGAGACGATCCCTAGGTGATTACGAATGGTGATCGTCCCGGTGTAGTTGCCGAACTCGTCGGTCTGATCGATCTGGCCAGCATCGAGCAGAAAGTAAGAAGCCCCGAGTGCACCTACTCCCCGGCGAGCCCACAAGGCGGTCACGGCTGTCGCTGTTCCGGCCACGTGATCACCTCGAAAAATGACCGCTTGGCTTCGCTCGACTCCCGCGAGACCCGCCGGATTCCAGAAGGAGCCCTCTGCTCCCTCCACCCATGTCATCGCGCGACCCAGCGACACCGCCTGCGCGCCTACAGGTAAAAGTAGGAAGAGTGCACCCTCGGCTCGATCTGCCTGCGCGGACACCGGTTCCGCGAGAAGCGCGGAGCCGGCAAGGCATGCAACCAAGAGCGTGCGAAGGTCAGGAAACCTCAGAGTCGTCCTCGGCGGGAAGGCGGAAGCCCAGTTGGCTCAGATAGGCGCGATTCTTACGCCACGCCTTAAGGGGTTTTACCCAGAGATCGAGATACACACGCTGGCCGAGAAAGGTCTCAATCTTCGCTCGCGATGCCTCACCAAGAGCACGGATCGCGGCGCCCTGTTTACCGATCATCATGCCCTTCTGTGATTTCCGTTCCACGAAAACGTTCATCTGGATGTAGACCGGATCCTCGGCCTCGCGGAATTCCTCGACCTGACAGAACACCGAATACGGAATCTCCTGACGGAACTGCTCAAATATCGTCTCCCGGACCAGTTCGGAGACGAAGAAGCGTACCGGGTCAGACGCGATCTCGTCTTCGGGATACAGGAAGGCATGCTCGGGCAGACCTGCTCGTAGCTTATGGAGCAGCTCACCTGTCCCCTCTCCCGTCTCAGCCGAGATTCGGAAGGCTGGCGCATTCACATGCTGCGTGATCCAGGCTTCCCACTCGGCGATCACGGCCTCGGGGGCCACATCAACCTTGTTGAGCGCCACAACTAGGGGCGCTCTGGCCTCCTCAAGCGCGGTCAGAATCCGCCGCTCGTCTCGCTTCGTCGGTGCAGCCGTCGTATCGACCACCAAGAGCACCAGATCGGCTTCGGCCAAGGCCTGAAGCGCAGCCCCAAGCATCGACCTTTGAAGCAGATCCTTGGCCTCAAGGAGGCCTGGCGTGTCCAGAAATACGATCTGGTCCGAGCCCTCTGTCAGCACACCGGTGACCCTTTGCCACGTCGTTTGCGCTTTCGGCGTCACGATCGAAAGGTGTTCGCCGAGCATCTGGTTTAGAAGGGTCGACTTTCCCGCATTCGGACGCCCCACGAGGGCTACGTATCCGGTGCGTTGAGGAGTGTCAATCAAATCCTGTCCATGAAAAGGAGAAAGTATAGTGCTCGACGGCAGCAAGAGTCAGAGGCCGTATATTGCCTCGATGCAGCTTCCTTTCGCTATCCGTGATTTCGGTCAGGCCCTGTTCCGCGGAATCCCGCTGCGGGTAAGGTCTGGTATCAATCATAACATGAAGTGGAGCATTGTAACCTCCGGTAGGGGATACGGTTCCGGCTCTTTTGGGCGCAATAGGATCGAGGCGCTACAGGCCGTTACGCAGCCCGGAGACACCTTTTGGGACATCGGTGCACACAAAGGATTCATGACGCTCGCAGCGGCGAAGATGGTCGGATCCAGCGGAAGGGTCGTGTCAGTCGAGCCCTCCGAGAGGAATCGCCGGTTTCTGGAGCGACATCTCTCGTGGAACCATGTTACCAACGTCACGGTGATCCCATCCGCGATGGGCGGAGAGGAAGGTGAAGCGTTCTTCGGCGGGCGAGGCGACTCTCTCGCCTATGAGATCGGAACTGGGGATGAGACGGTCCCGATCCGGACCTTCGGCGCAGTCATGCGAGATTTTCAGGTGCCTGCCCCGTCAATTCTTAAAATTGACGCAGAAGCGCAAGAAGGGGCCATTCTTCAGGGATCAGGTGCCGCTATTCCGCCCGACGCAGCCCTGCTCATTTCCGTACACGGGCGGACGCTTCATGAGATCGTGACCCATTGGCTGAGGCAACGTGGGTACCGTATCCTCGAGTCGTGCGAAATGGCTCGATGCTCCGCCGACCCGGAGCATCCCTGGACCAGCGACTACGACCTGCTCGCCCTAGGCCCGGAGCGCGAGGCAGATCTTCAGCGACTCGCCACCCTTCCCCTTTTTTTCCGCCCATAGCTGTCGCTTCTCCCCCCTCGTGATCGAATCCGAGACGCGATTGCGCTTCCCCGACTCCCGTCCCCTATTGGCTTCCGCGAGGCCGCCCAACGCGGACTCTGCCTAACCCCATGGAGGTTCGTGTTGCCTGGACTGCTTTCACACGTCGACCCGGACGGACTGCTGGAGTACTCGGTCGTCTATACCGACCGCGCGCTCAATCACATGTCGCAGTCCTTTCAATCAGTCATGAAGGACATTTCGGCTACCCTCAAGAAGGTGTACAACGCTGAAGCTGTCGTCGTCGTTCCGGGAAGCGGCACGTTCGGCATGGAAGCTGTGGCGCGACAGTTCGCTACAGGTCAGTCGTGCATGATTATTCGCAACGGCTGGTTCAGCTACCGCTGGACTCAAATTCTGGAGATGGGCGAGATCGCGGACTCCGAGATTGTGCTCAAGGCCCAGCGTGTCGGAGATGGCGCGCAAGCGCCCTTCGCCCCTGCCCCAATCGAAGCGGTTGTTGAGGCCATCGGTCGAGAGCGCCCAGGCGTGGTCTTCGCACCCCACGTGGAGACCTCAGCAGGCATAATCCTTCCCGACGCCTACCTCCGAGCGGTAGCTGATGCGGTCCATGCCGTGGGCGGACTCTTCGTCCTCGACTGCATTGCTTCGGGCACGATCTGGGTCGACATGGAGAAATGCGGTGCCGACGTTGTGATCAGCGCCCCGCAAAAAGGGTGGAGCGGCTCTCCCTGCTGCGGCCTCGTCATGCTCAGCCCACACGGGCTGCAGCGTCTCGGCGAGACGAACAGTACCAGCTTCGCGTGTGACCTTGGCAAGTGGCATCAGGTCATGCTGGCTTATGAGAATGGTGGGCACGCTTATCACGCCACGATGCCAACGGACGGCCTCCGTGCTTTCGCAGAAACGATGCGGGAGACTGAATCCGTGGGACTCGACGTGATCA
>Ga0308018_10001040_pt1 | contig 13144 bp, 9 predicted proteins | sample Neamet282_FD_203130 | JGI IMG/M metagenome (GOLD analysis project Ga0308018, IMG submission 203130) | Marine microbial communities from water near the shore, Antarctic Ocean - #282 | ecosystem: Environmental > Aquatic > Marine > Unclassified | place: Southern Ocean | collected 2014-10-01
GGATTTTCATTACCGAAAGGTCACTGAATTTTGGATCTGTAATCAGGATGTCCAAATCCAATTCTCTAGCGCCAGAGATTTTAGCGATATTGACTTTTGTCCCTACTCCATCTTCATCATCGCCACTTGAAACGAGATACTCGGCAACAGTTTCTAGTGGCTCCATCGTAGCAGAAATACCGATTCTTTGTACTGGAATGGTTAGTAATGTGTCCAAGTAAGATAAAGTCAAAGCGAGATGAACTCCTCTCTTCGAGGGTACTAGTGAGTGCAATTCGTCAATTATCATGAATTCTACCGCATTTACAATCGGTTGAAATCTCGGAGAAGTAATTGCTATTGCCAGCGATTCAGGAGTTGTTATCAGTATGTGAGGTGGATTCCGAAGCATTTTTTGCCGTTCACTTTGAGGGGTATCACCAGTTCGTAATCCAACCTTTACCTCTTGAGTCCCATCTGGTAAATAATTATCATATATTTCCTTCAGAGGCCCGAGTAAATTTCTTTGAATGTCATTAGCCAGTGCTTTGATTGGAGAAATATAAACGCAGTAAACCTTTTTCTGCAATTTCTTTTCAAGGGCCGCTCTTACTAAATTATCAATGACTGTTAGGAATGCAGTCAAAGTTTTACCTGAACCTGTGGGGGAACATAACAGTAAATGCTCTTTGGCCATAATAGCAGGAATTGCCAATTTTTGCGGTCTGGTGAAGTCATCAAACTTATCTTTGAACCAGTTGCGAACGGGTGGACATAATTTCTCCATCAATTCCTCTTTGCCTAAAGGATTCTCAAGATAGTGTATGTCCGCCATTTTTTTAGCCTACCCGATGAGGCCAATTCCGGGGTGAAGAGCCTATCAATGCTTCGCTTATTAGCAAATACAAAACATCGCAACAATTGGTTGTATTTTCAAACCAATAGCAACTTTTTTTCACAAAAAGAGGCTATGGTGAGCCATCGGGGTAATGTCGTGAAAATCAAGCAACACCTAATCCACCTTTTTTCCACCGATTTACAATTTCTGTATCTTCTTGTTTTGTTGGATTCATTAATAGGGATTTATTTGCATTCTCTGGAATAGCGATTTCATACAAGGCATCGGTTGGGCAAGAACCGATACAAGATAAACAACCTACACAATTATTTCCAACCACTATTACAGGCCTCTTGCTATGTGTTCTACCCTGTGGATTTGTCGCCAGTGGCAACAATGCCTCAAATGGGCAATGGGCAATACACAGGTCACAACCTGTGCAATCTTGCTGCGTGATCGCTACCATCGATTGGCCCATGAATACTACCAAGCATCCATCTTTCAAAAACAATACCTATGCTAGCGCCAAATTATTGTCCATTAAAGCATAAATTTCTTTGCAGTTGTTAGGTGAGGTTCAAAGGCTGGAGACATCACCGCCCAATTGGTGAAAACTATGGCTGATGCAGAGGAAGGTCGTCTAGAACGTCTAACTGGGATGCTAAAGCGCCGTGGAATCATTTTACCCGCGTTTGAAATACACGGCGGAGCGAAGGGCTTGTACGACTTTGGCCCAGTCGGTGGTCGTCTTAGAAATAAAGTTGATCAAGCATGGCTTAATCATTGGATTTCGATGGGCAATATAGTCGAATTATCTTGCCCTACAATTACACCATATGCTGTTTTAGAGGCTAGTGGTCATGTTGGAGAGTTCTCAGATTTTATGACAAATTGCAACTCATGCGAGGAAGCAAGTCGTGCAGATACTATTCTCGAGCCACATCATCCGAATCCGGATTCTCTAACAAAGTCCGACTTGCAGCAATTGCTGAGTGATATTAATCCGCAGTGCCCTGCATGTGGCGCTAGCGATTGGAGTCAAATAGAAGCTCAAAATTTGATGTTTAACACTACCATTGGTGCAGGTAAATCTGGTAGACCAGGTTTCCTTCGCCCGGAAACAGCACAAGGTATGTTCACATCATTCTCCTCACTATATCGACATAACCGTGAGAGATTGCCATTTGGAGCAGTACAAGTTGGTAAGGGCTATAGAAATGAAATCAGCCCTCGCCAAGGGATGATTCGACTTAGAGAGTTTAACATGGCTGAATTAGAATATTTCATTGACCCTGAGGTCGATCTTGAACATGATTTTTCACAGTGGTCATCCATACAGATGAACTTGCTATCAGAAAGCGATGGCGAGATTAAAATGTCGATTGGCGATGCTGTTGCTAAAGGAATAATTCGCCACCCTACTGTTGGACTATTCATGGCAAAAACATTTGATTTCCTAAGCAATATCGGGATTGACAGTTCTAAATTAAGATTTAGACAACATGAAAGCGATGAGATGGCTCATTATGCAAGTGATTGCTGGGATGTGGAAATACTTGGCTCGTATGGGTGGGTTGAATGTGTTGGAATTGCTCACAGAGGTTGTTATGATCTTGAAGCGCATGAGAAAGCAACAGGAAAAACACTTCGCGCACGTCGTGAGTTTGACCAACCAAAAATCGTAGAAATCGATGGTTGGACTACTGATGGAGCAACTGCGGGACCAGCGTTTAGGGCACTAGCAGGTGCTGTCAAAAAGGCTGTACAACAATTACCTTCTACCTGCCAATTCCCTACTCAAGTAACTTTAGAAAACGGAGAGTCAGTAACTGTTGACTCAGCGCATGTAAAGCGTGTTCAAACCACTGAATCAATATCTGGTGAATGGTATATACCGCATGTTGTAGAACCTGCTTTTGGTATTGATAGAATCATTTGGCACTTGCTGGACCACGCTTATGATGAATCCGGAAAAGATGGCGAAGAATATGTCACTCTGAGATTGAATGAATCGATTGCACCTGTTGATTATTGTGTATTCCCTCTATTCGAGAAAGATGGGATGGGCAAATTAGCAAACGAGATACATCGATCTCTATGTTCCAAATCTGGAACTGTTTCAATCTACGATGCTAGTGGTTCAATCGGTAGACGTTATGCTAGAGCAGATGAAATCGGAGTTCCGGTCTGCATTACAGTTGACCATCAATCATTAGAGGATAATACAGTGACTCTAAGAGATAGAGATAGTGGCAAACAATCAAGGATTTCCATCTCAGAATTGTGAATGTTGAATAACCATCGGTGATGGCTGTATGTTATGGGTGAGGTGAGTGATTGGACCGAACGTCACCGCCCGGTTACCGAAAGGCAATTGGAAGGTAATGAGGTCCAACGCCGTAAAATCCGCAAATGGTTGGACGATTGGCAATCTGGCACACCTAGTAAAAAGGCACTACTCCTAGTGGGGCCACCCGGTGTTGGAAAAACAAGTGTCGCAAGAGCAGTAGCGGCTGATATGGGCTGGAATGTAATTGAACTCAATGCATCCGATGCAAGAAATGCTGCTGCAATAAGAAAGGCTGCAACCCAAGGTTCGACACATCGTTCTTTATTCCACGACCCTAATCTGAAAAACCAAAGAACTCTGATATTACTAGATGAGGTAGACCATCTATCCGGAGGGTTAAGAGCGGTTAACCAAGAAAAATTGGAAAAAGCGATGATGGGTGATGAAATTGGAGGTAAGGAAATAACTTTCAGTGGAGATTCCGGTGGTAAGGCAGAATTGTTGAGATTACTAGATGCCACCATGCAACCAGTGATTCTAGCATGCAATGAGGAGATGGGATTGTGGGGCAAAGGTTCCACCTGGAGAAGTACTAGGGACCGCTTTTCAAAACATTTACAAAAAATAATATTTGAGAGAGCTAGTGATGAAGCCCTTAGAAGAATTGCAAAAAGAGTATTGCGTGAAGAGAAAATTGAATTCGATGATTCAGCGGTTGAAGAACTGGTTAAGGCCAACCCAGGTGATCTGCGAGCATTAGTTCGTGATTTGCAGGTTGTTTGTGTTGACAAAGAAGTAAAACTGACCACCGATATTATCCGCATGCAAATCGCCGCAGGTCAGAGAGATATTTCGGTAGAAGTATTCCCTGGCTTAGATACTTTGTACAGGAGTAGAACTGCTGAAGAAGCATCAACAATCTCTCGTTCTATAGATAAGTCGCCCGATGATTTGATGAATTGGGTGCATTGGAATAATGCTTCTTTGTTTACCGATCCTAAAGGAATAGTTAGAGGCGCCCGTTCATTAGCGCAAGCGAATAAAATGTTTTATGGAAGATTCTTGAATACCGCACATCGTTCTACATATTGGTGTTCAAACCTCAGTGCGCTATCAGCCAGTATAGCCAATCCGACATCTCTAAGCGGGCGTATTTTCCCGTCATACCCCAATTATCTGCGTCGTGGTAGTTCATACACCCGTCCAACAATTATTGATAGATTGGCGAGTACATGTGGTGCCAATAAATCAACTGTTAGAGAAGAGATGATGCCAATACTGTCAGTATTATTGTCGGCTGAAGAAAAAGTAGGTGATGCTTCCGACTTTACCATCTCATTAAGTCTGGGCTTTAGCGCAGAAGAACATGCTTCATTAGCAGGACTTCCATTATCACGTAGAAGTACAAAGGACTTGATTGCTAATTATAATGAAAGTCAAATCAAGTTACTCGAAAAGCGTGATGATATCCAGCCATTACCACAGATTGAACAGCAGCCAATTGAGCAAGTTGAAGAAGAGGAATTAGTTGAGGAAAAAGATCCTGGTCAAACTAAACTGTTTTGAAGATTCATTCCTTCTCTTCCTTTTTCCATGTTCTAGGATGTATCAAAATAACTGCGGTTAGTAATTCTAATCTCCCGAACCACATCAGTACCGATGTAAGCATTAGGGCCCAAACATTCATTCCAGACCAAGTATTAGTAGGGCCAAATTCTCCAAGTGCTGGTCCAGTATTTCCTAATGATGATGCTACAATAGAAACTATGCTTTCAAAGGATTGCCCTGGCATAACGATTGCAAGCAGCAATGTAGAGATTCCAAATAGTCCAATCCAAACAAAGAGCATCCCCACGATCATACCCAATTGTTGCTTTTCCACAACTTCCCCATTCATTCTGATACGATCAATACGTCTTGGTTGAGCAATTCTAACCAATTCTCTCATCGCCACCTTGAATGCAAGTGTGACTCTCATTAATTTCAGTCCACCGCCAGTGGAACCTGCACTTGCACCAATTATCATCAACATAAATATGACAAGATGGGTTGCAACCGGCCAAGGAATATAATCTGTAGAACCATATCCAGTGGATGTTGCTAGCGATACTACTTGGAATAAACTATCTCTAAAAGCACCAGGAGCGCTATAGTCTCCTGATAGCATTAGTGCAATAAACACTATGAATAATGCAATAAATATGTAAAATACATAATATCGCAATTCTTCATCGCGTAAAGCCTTCTTGAATTGTCCTTCTTTAAACATCCAAAGAAGTGTGAAATTTACTCCGGCTAAGAACATAAATAAAACTATAATCAATTCGACTGCTACCGAATCAAAATGAGCAATGCTGGCATCATGAGTAGAAAAACCACCGGTAGGCAAAGTGGTCAGAGCGTGATTCACAGCATCAAAATAAGATAATTTACCAATGAATCTTAACATCAAAAACTCTGCTATAGTTAGAACTACATATAATCCCCATAATGCAAGTGCTGTTTCCTTAAGTTTAGGTCTTAGACGTGATAATGAGGTACCGGTTAATTCAGCTCTTGCAAGGGCCATCCCACCACCCATTACTCGGCTCAGTAGCATCATGCCCAACATAATTATTCCCATTCCACCAAACCATTGGATAAGTGAGCGCCAAAGTAGAAGTCCACGCGGTTGAGAATTGATACAATCCATTGGGCCAGGTATACAGTTAGGACTCATATTGTGCGAAATAACAGTTGCACCTGTGGTAGTGAATCCAGACATTGATTCAAACCAAGAGTTGACTGCACCGCGCGCAATATCAGCCAGAGTTGCACCATCGGTAAATGGTCCAACGAACATTCCCCCTAGCCAAAATGGTAAACAGCCTATGAACACTGCTAATGGCCAAACCAACGCTACAGCAGCAAAGGCTTCCTTATCTCTTAGTCTCTCACTAGTATTGGTTCTTGTCCAAAGGGTAAGCATGGTAATTCCAAGTGTCAAAGATAACAGACTCGGTACTGCAAAAGAGATTAATGCTAATTCTATACTATCCAAAAAAATAGTAACAATGCCCGATGCAGCAAGTGGAACCGATAACGCGATTAGCGTCCACCCCAAGATCATACTTAGTACATCAGTTCGCATTACAATCATACCTTGAAACGTCTTTCTAATTCTGCAACCCTATCTGGGTTACAGAACATAGTCAAGCGGTCACCTTTGATAATTAACTTATCAGGAGAAGGCCTCATATTTTCCCATTTATTGACACTGAACTGTCTTTGAATGAATGCAATCCTCATCCATTCAGGGAAATTGGCTTCAGATATTTTCAATCCACAGAATTTTGCAGTTTCCTTTACAGGTAAAGAAATACCAATGATTTCTGGAATTGTTGATAATAATGCATATGCGCCTGTAGTTTTTGTGTGGATTAGCGCTAATAGGTTATCAACAGCAACTCGTTTCACATCAACTGCAAAGGTAATTCCCATACGTTGAGTAACCTTGACTAAATCAGCATCGTGTAGCATTAAACCTGTTCTTTGGACACCCATATCACTAGCCAATAACGCTGCAGCGATACAAGCGTGGTCATCTTCTAGTGCAGCAATCGCAATATCATGTTTCGAAATTCCAATCTCCTTCAACATTTCTCTGTCTAAGTGATCGCCATGAATTACTTCGATATTATTATTAGCACCTGTTTTTGTTCCCGAGAAATCATTGGCTGTTTGTAGGTCTCTTTCAATCATTGTCACCGAAGCGCCAGATGAGAGCCATTTATCTGCCACTCTTTGGCCGATTTTATTAGCACCAATAATCGCCACCTTAGGTGCGGAAGTGAAATTTTTTGGCTTATGTCCAAAGATTTTCAAAATGTGGTTAAAACTTGAAGTTCCAGTGGTCGCGACAGCGATTTTATCATTTGGGACAAGGACGAATTCCCCATCTGGAACGATACTCTTCTCGCCTTCTCGCTTAACACCGATAATTAGGGGTAATTCGCCGCCTATATTTTGAGCAGCTTCCTTCAGACTCAAGAAAATCACATCAGTTGCATCATTAGTAACATCTAATTCGATTACGAATGCATCATGTCCGAAAGGTATTACTTCTTCAATTCCTGGAGTTCTTAAACCTAAATGTAGGCGGTCTATTGCACCATCTAGCGGATTTACAACATGGTCGACCTTGGCCCACTCTGTCAAGTATCCTTTTTCTTGTTCCTCAACAAACTTGTTATCTCTAACACGGCATATTGAAAGAAAATTTTTACCGCCTAATTCCTTGCTGGTATGATCTGCTAAGATACATGCTAACACATTTCTCTCATCAGAATTAGTTACCGCAATAAATACTTCAGACTCTGCGATTCCTGCTTCGACCAATTTCTCTCTTGATAGAAAGTCACCATGTATTACCAAAGCATCCAGATTTTGAGCATTTTTGACTGCACGTGAATCGGAATCAACTAGAACTACATCCAAATCTTCCGCTCTCAATGCTTTGGCCAAATCAGTACCGACTCTACCCGCACCACCTATTATCACTCGCATATTATCACCTTAATGTTTCAGGGTACATTTTAACCTGATATGTACCACCAGTTAATTCCAAATTGGAGCCAGTTGCATAACTTCGTTCTCTTTCAATTCCACTCGTTTGTGTAACTGGGTGATAGAAGTTATTCAATTTAGTCGCGGTATCATCTGCTTCTTCAACCCAATCAATATATCCAGTTGGTGTATTCAATAACCATTTATTATTTACGACATCGACAGCACCATTTACGAAACAAGAATTGCGCTCGATATTATTGTCATCACACCATTTATCACTCATTGGTAGTTGAATATAGCCCCAAGCATGCGCTTCCCAACTAACATAATTGGCATCGGTTAATGCACCGAAGACAAACCAGCCTGGTATTCCCTTGACACGAAGCAGGCTGAGAAATGCATTGGTTTGTTCATCGCAATCACCTTGGCCGTCACTAAGACATGAAGGTCCACTTCTTGCAACATTAGGAGCGAATTTATCATAAGCAATATTTGCGTGAAGGTAGTCAAATGCAGCCCTTGAGAATGCATAAGCGTTATCTTGTAATCCTTCAGGCAAACTTGCGCTAATCAATTCTGCAGTTGACAGAACTACTTCTGCCTGTGAGTTAATTGCATATCCCGCAGGTGAACCTCTATTGTACCACTTATCATCAGAAAAATCATTATACTTTCTTCCATTATCTCTACTTGAGATGTCGGAGAAATCCCCGCTATTATCGACATTGAGTCCTAAATCCTTCCCGGAAATCCTTGAATCAACTCTCATATCATTATGCCATGAATATGATGTGGAGTGAACTCCAACTGAATATGTGAAACTAGTAGATTGGCCAGGTGCTAAATTAACTAATACCTTGACGCAATTGCTAACGGAGCAAAAGTCAGAACCTGTTCCAACTCCAGGCCACCAGATTTCATGTCCACCAGAAGTAACTAATTTTTCAGAAGCAGATCTAATTGGTAAACCGTTAGTCGGAACTGGGTAATTCTCATTTCCAAAAGAGATGCTAATGGAAGTTGTTATTTGAATCGAAGTTGGAGAGTCAGCTGGTGTATTATCAGTATACTCAAAGCCATAAGCGGAACCTTGTGCAGAACTAACAGCAGGAGGTATTGCCAAATTCTCTATCAGGTAGCCCTGGGCTCCAGAATTTGACACGTATACCGTTTTCTCTAGCGTATAAGATGCTTCAACTGGATATAGGTGATAAGGCGAAACAGCATCTTGGATGTACTCTTGAACACCAGCCCATTCAGCCAAGAGATGTTCTCTGGCCTGTGGAGATAGCATGATGAAGGCTACTAGGGAAAGCATTACAAAACTGCGAAAACGATTTTTTCTTCGTTTTAAGATGTTTTTAGACCTTCCAGCATGAGTGTGGACCATGCCTTTTTGAGTCGGTTTTGGAGTCATTTTGTAAGAAGATGCCAAGTTTCCCTGATTGAATTGTTGCTCAAGTCTAAAATTACTCGATTTCATATTGGCAAGAACCCGACCACATGAATAACAGATTGAATCTCCCGATTCAGTCGTTGCTTTGCAATAAGGGCAAGAACCCATATCTTTTGGGCTAAGCGGGGGTTGTATAACCATTGCTAGAGGAAAGCCCACAAAAGCCCTTATTTGCTATGAATTACAAATACATCAAAGTATTATTAGCAAGGCACTTAGTAGATAATTACTTACTTAGAGTAATTAGAAAATTATTTATTCTTCTTCGGCGAGAGATTTTCCAGCCCGCTTTTCTCTCTCATTTGAGGCCCAAATCCGCCTTAATCTGCGCCTTGCCGGTTTGGGGATAGATGCCCAAACCCAGTCCTCTATTCTCGGGTCTATGACCATCATCATCGAGCCAATGAAAACCCATCCTAATGAGTTATGCATTGAGTAAGGGATCATGACCAATAATCCTATTCTCCAAGTGGTTGATCTAAATACAGCCCCCCACTTCTTTCCATTTAGCATCATAAATCCTTGATGGGCAGTAATCATTGCTTCACAGCGCGGTGTAACGATTGCAATAGCTGCAATAGTTAGTAACAATCTTGCAGAAAAGATGGATTCCTCATTTTGTAAGAATCTGAAAATCAAAACCATCGAAGTCATTCCACCGATTGCTAGACCCAAAGCCCAGCCACTAGTTGGATGTGAGCCTCCCTTTCTCACCCTCTCCCTTCGTAGCAACAGATGGACAGTTACCGACAGTAGTACGGTTAGAATCAACAATGAGCCTGGGTTAGGAACTAGAGCGCCTTCAACGTTTGCTGCATATTTAAAATAAGGATCAACTAATGAACTATAGTAAGTGGTTGCATAAACCATTCCAATAATAATTCCCCAAAACATCTGATTCCAAGCGGTTGGTAAATCATAAAATCCGGAATACTTTGTCATTACACCTCTCCAACCGAGAGTCATACCGATTAGAGATACGAATGTTGCTACCTGAAACAACAAGTTCTCACTTAGCATAATATGCCGCAGAAGAGTTCACTTCTTCAATCAATTGATGAATTTGTCTCCATTAGATGACTTTGCAAGATAATTGCTCGAAGCCGTGCTATGCTTGGCGTATCTTCAAGCGTAACCTATTGTTGGCAACATTATATGGCACGATTATTATTGTTTGGCGGCAAAGGTGGGGTCGGTAAAACGACCACTTCATCGGCAACTGCAGTTTGGCTTGCAGATTCAGGTTTGCGGGTTTTGTTAGTGTCTAGTGACCCCGCACATTCTACTTCAGATTCTCTAGGGGTCAATATTGGAAGCAAAGTTACACCAATAGAAGGCGTTGATGGCCTATGGGGACTAGAAATGGATCCAGAGGCAAAGATATCCGCCCTATTACCAAAAGTAGGTTCCGCGATGGAAAAAATGAACTCATCGGGCGGCCTTGGTAGTTTGGGTATGATGTTAGATCCCAATGCCAAAGAGGAGATTAAGGACATTAAAGGTGAAATAAAGACATCCGATATGGTAATTCCTGGATTGGATGAAGCAATGGCATTTGATGAGTTGCTGCAACATGTAGAAGACCCAAATTGGGATGTGATTGTATTTGACACAGCTCCAACAGGACATACATTGAGATTTTTGTCATTACCGGAATTAATCGAAGCGTGGTCAGATAGACTGATTCGTATGATGAGGGTATCTGGAGGAATCCGTTCAATGATGTTCGGCAGAAAGGAAAGTGATGCTATGAAAGAGGAACTTGAAAAATTCCAACGTCGAGTTCTACATGTTAGGAGAGTCCTTTCCAATGATGAAATCACTTCCTTTACTTTAGTCACTATACCTGAAAGGATGGGCGTCAATGAAACAATCCGCGCCCAGAAGTCCTTGCAAGAATTCAATTTACCCATTGGAGGTTGCCTAGTTAACAGATTAACTCCAGAATTTGACCATCCATTCCTAAAGACCAGGAGAGACGCTGAATTAGAAATAATTGAAGAGTTGAAAGAAAGTCTAGGACTCGAAGTTTCTTGCATGGAATTATTTGAAACTGAAGTTGTTGGAATTGAGAGGCTAAGAGAGGTAGGGCAGTACTTATACGGCCCAGTGACGGAGATAGATGGCGGTTTAGGACCTCACTCTATCGGTTCTATTTTACATCATGAAGTCCATAGAGGAATGGTCAAACAATTAGGTGAAGATTTAGAAACAATCTTTTTGCATTACCCTGGAATTAAGCGTGAAGAATTATCATTGCGAAGTGAAGAAGGAGTTCTTTTTGTTGGACTTAACGGGAGAGAGAAAGAAGTAAAAACATCAATTCCTGTTAAAGCAAGCCAAGTAAATGCAAAATTAGAAGGCGATGTTCTAAGACTTGAAATTCCTCTTAATGACCAATAGGGAATAATTTTCCATTACTCGATAGGCATGGGTTGAAAGGTGGCGGCTTTCACGCTAAGCCATGGCACTCGAAGGCTTATCCAAGGGTATTTTTCGCTCTATTGGATTGTTGAAGTCTAAGAGAAAGTTAGACGAGGAAGAATTACGAGAAATGACTCGTAGTTTACGCAGGTCTCTTCAAGAAGCCGATTTCAACGTTCGTCAAACCAAAGAAATCGTTGAAAAAATGGAGTCTCGTATCCGTGATGAGGAACTTCGCCCTGGAATTACATTGCAAACACATGCAATGAATATCCTCTATACCGAATTGGTCCGCTTATTGGGTTCTAAGCATGAATTCCAGCCACATGGTGCTACTTTGCTTCTAGTGGGATTATATGGTCAAGGAAAAACTACTACAACTGCAAAATTGGCAGAATGGTATCGCAAGAAGCACGGCTTGAGAGTCGGTGTGATAGAAGCGGACGTTCACCGACCAGGTGCATATGAACAATTGTGCCAATTATTAGAAGACTCTACAGTTGTTGTTTATGGCGAACCGAAAACAAAGGATGCGCCAACCATTGTCCGCAATGGACTGAAACAATTAGCATCTTGCGATCTAGTAATAGTTGACACAGCCGGTCGACATCAATTAGATACTGAATTGGTTGAGGAATTGGAACAAATTTCTGCTTTAACCAATGCCACAGAACGCTGGCTGGTAATAGATGCACAAGTCGGTCAAGCTGCCGGACCAGTTGCAGCATCATTCCATTCACTGGCAGGAGTTACTGGAATTGTAATTACAAAATTGGATGGTACTGCAAGAGGCGGAGGTGCGCTTTCTGCGGTCGCAGCAACAGGAGCACCGATAGTTCACATCGGTGTTGGTGAGAGGATTAACGACTTAGAGAAATTTGAATCTGACCGGTTTATTTCAAGACTTCTAGGAATGGGAGATATTCAGGGCCTCATAGATTTGGCTCCCGACGATATGGACCAAGAAGAGGCCATGAGGTTAACCCAGAGAATGATGTCTGGAAGATTCACTCTAAATGACATGTATAAACAAATGGAAATGATGTCCAAGATAGGCACCATTGACAAATTAATGTCATTTTTACCAGGTAATATGCTGGGCGGAATGGGTGCTATGTCCAAGGGTCAAAAAGCGGAAATGCAAACCAACTTAGACCGCTATCGCACTATTATGGATTCAATGACCGCATGGGAAAAGAATGAACCTGCAAAGATTAAGGCGGAAAGAATTCGTCGTGTTGCAAGAGGCTCAGGTGTTCGCGAAAAGGATGTAAGAGAGTTAATTGGTCAATGGAATAAGAGCCGTAAGATGATGAAGGGAATGGGTGGAAACCGTAATCTCAACAAGCAAATGCGCAAGATGATGAAAGACGGAGATATGGACGGAATGGATCCATCATCTCTTGGAATGTGAAGTTCCGCTCAGTTCTATTTCCAATAGATGATGAAAGACGGAGATATGGACGGAATGGATCCATCATCTCTTGGAATGTGAAGTTCCGCTCAGCATCTATTCGAATGTGAAGTTCTGCTCAGTATGTCTTTCCAAGCAAGATTCTACGCTTGGTCATCTGGCCAGTCATATGACAAGGACGAGCCTCCTCATAAT
>Ga0308018_10001041_pt1 | contig 13139 bp, 3 predicted proteins | sample Neamet282_FD_203130 | JGI IMG/M metagenome (GOLD analysis project Ga0308018, IMG submission 203130) | Marine microbial communities from water near the shore, Antarctic Ocean - #282 | ecosystem: Environmental > Aquatic > Marine > Unclassified | place: Southern Ocean | collected 2014-10-01
TCACAAGGGCGTGGTGGGTGGGGAAAAAGTGAACAGCTCGAGAGCTTCTGCTGCACGCGTTGTCGGCGGTGTTGGCTCGATCGGCGAAGACCCGAACGAGCTCGGCATCCCGGCCACGACGACGAAGTCATCTTGGGCGCAATAGTGTTCTCTAGCAGAGAAAACTGAGAGAACTGTTGCCGCCAGATGGAACCTTCGTCGGCGATCGCCGTGCCGATCACCTTGAGGAAGCATAATTCGCACAGCGGGAATAGATCCTACGTCATCCCATGATTGGCAGAATAGATCCACGCATTTTGCATTCCTGAGCAGAAGCCTCTCTCCTCTCTGCCGAGCAAAAAGACTGCGAGCCCTCATCTCCCAGCTTGACAAAGATTGAGAATCGTCTTGGTGGGAAAAGGTAACGATTGGGCGCACACGCTGTAAAGCTTACAGGGGCCACTGAAAAGACACAGTGACCCTTCGTGTGCGCTCAAATGGTTCCCGTCGCCAAGGAGAGCGTGAAGACTCCAAGCGCCAAGTGCTCGTCGTGGAAGCACAGTGGCGTGCAGTAGTGACAAGAATGAGTCGTTCATTCAGGTCTGAGTCACACGCTCTTCCCGCCAAGGAAAGAAGAAGCAATCAGGTCCGAGTTGCCGGCCCGGTCGTACACGGTGTCCACTGTGTAGATGCGGCTGGACGCAACGTCGGAGTGGTCGGCGTGATCGGCCAGCCGATGCGCCGGCACGTTCATCGCCCCGAGCGTTGAGAGGCAGCCCTTGCGGAAGCTGATCGCCGAGAACTGGGCGAGGTTAAAGCGTACCGGCAGACGCCGCTGAGCGTCGCCGAGACGCCGCTGCAGGATCGTGTTGAAAGTCCTGCGCGGCCACGGGGCACCCGCGGGCGTGGTGAAGAGGTTCTGGCCCGGTCGCCCCTGGTAGGTGCGCAAGAAGTGCAACTGAAGCAGCTGGACCGGGCAGAAAGGCAGCGACGGCTGTCTGGAAATCGCCGTCCAGAAGGGCAAGCCCGCCGCGCGCGGCCGCGTCTTCGATGAGCGAACGCAGATGAGTACAACGTTGCACTGCGCCAGCGAAGGTGAGAAGAGTAGGTCCTCGAATCTTAGAGCGTGAGGCGAGGCCGTGACCGTCCCGATGCGGAAGCCCGCGAAGAAGAGCAGGAAGTAGCTGCATATGTCACGCAGGTCCGCGTCAATCGACAGGTCGGCGTCGAGCGCCATCGCCTCGAGCATCGGCGGGCGGATAGGCAGTTTCATTGCCGGGTGATGCGCCGTCACTAGACGCTGGAAGTTGTGACGGAACTGGCCCCAGTGATAGGCCACCGCGTCGCGTGGGTCGGCGAAGCCAAGTTCCTTGTTCCAATTGCACACCGCGGAGATGTAAGCCATTGCTCCTTTCCAGCCGCTGGTAATGCCGTTGTCTGGCAGCCAGAGGGCGTAGCGGAAGAGGTCGGCGGACTTCGTAGGCAGAAGTGGCAATGCTCCGGTGTTGTACGCGAACTTGATGTACTTCAGGCGCTGGGATTTCAGCTTGGTCGCCGCCGCGGCAGATGGCTTCCCGAAGAGCATCTCGAGGACCCGTGAGTCCAGATCTGCAGCAGCAAGGCAGGAGGCAAGGTCAGCGCCGCGGACACGGCTGGCGGAATCGTCATCTCCGCGACCCGGAGTGAAGTGGAGTCAGTGGGTGCCGGAGCTGTAGTTGCCGCAGTAGCCGTAGAGGTAGTAGACGGCTGTCACTGTGCTGGTAGTCGTGCCCATGTGCGGTGGGCTCCCGTCACGGCGACGCACTCGCACGGGCTAGCGCCGCAGCTGACACAGACGGCGTCGTCAAGCCGTGATGGGGCACAACGGATGCCGCGCTCCGTAGATCCCGGAGCCTCGAAGGGGTGCCGGCCGAAGCAGTCGAGCAGGTCCGGTCGGACCGGGGGGCGAGGGGACCAGCCCGTGACGTCTGGGTGAGCCGCAGTCCACCGACGAAGAGTCGAGACGAGTTCCGCCGCGGTAGCACCGTGCCGCAGTGACGTACCGGCGGAGAGCAGATCCGCGCAGTCATTGTCGTCGGTGGCGATCCAGACCGGAGACAGCTCCAGCGAATGTGCAAGTAGTAGACCCGTTAGCTCACGGAGGATGGGCGTGCACGCCGAGCTCCGGGATGAATGCTTGGTCAGCATGAAGACGACTGGGGAGTTGTCGATGTGGCAGACCAGTCGACGCATGATGTTACCACCGGCGCAGATGCCGATGATGTCGCGGACGGCCTGAAGGAGAGCCAGGGCCTCGAGCTCGCAGATGAAGATGCCGTCATCGTCGGAGAGGTCGGCGAAGTCGCCGATGCGGGCGCGCATGTCCGCCGGCCACCGCCACATGCGCCACAGGCCGCCGAAGAAGTACCCTCCTCCCTCGAAGGATGCGTCGGTGTAAAGCTCGGCCTTGATGGTCCGGGCGTGCGCAGGGAGGCCGGAGACGGGTCGGCCGTTCAAGTTGAGGACGGTGAGGATGCGTCGCCACATCTCAATGTCGTCCCGAGCCGCGGTGGTGATGGGGAGGCGGCGGTGCTTGGGTGCGCCCGGTCCGGCCGCCTTCAGCACGTCCAGCATCATCCGCAGAAACGGGCGGCAGAGGGAGAACACGACGCACGAGAACATCAGGACACCGATTGTCCTCTGCAGGTCCAGCACGGAGATGGTGTCGGAGGCCTGGATCGTGAGCAAGTCGTCGAGCATCTTGGCGATGCGTTCGGGCGAGAGCGAGAGCGAGAGCGTCCGCGAGCAGAAGATGACGCCCAGAAAGTCGGTCTTCTGGGTGGCGGGGACGGTCTTCCCGTCCTCGTATTGCAGCTGCAGGCCAAGCTCGGCTGCCGTGTCGAGGAAGATCGTGTATGCTGTGTCAGCCTCGGCCTTGCTGTGGAATCCGAGGCCGAAGAAGTCATCGAGGTAAGCGAAGAAGTACGCCTTCATATCGCCGACGTCCGGCCATGCCTGGCGCAAGTCGTGTCCAGGGACGGCGCCGATGTCGATGCCAGCGTGTGCCCAGCGGCGCATTACGATGCGGATGAAGACAGTAGCCAGACGCTGCTGATGCGCTGGGGCAGACTTCAAGCCGAAGCACAGGGAGTCGTAGACCAGAAGCTCGCCGTCGAAGAGGATGCCCATGTGCCGGAGGGAGTCGACGCTGTGCTTGGTTTGCATGAAGGCGTCCACAGCGTCACCCTTGAAGAACCAAGACCGGAGTCGCAGCGCCCGCGCTGCCTGTGGTACCGTAGGTAGCTTGCAGGCTGGCAGGTCGATCGAGTCGTTGAGGCCCGGGACCTCGTCGTGTGGTGGCTCGCGGGAGATGCCACGAGACGGGTCGATGACGAGGCGGGTCTTCTTCTTGCCGCTCGGCTTCTTCTTGATGACGGCGCCGAGGGCGAGAACGTGATCAGGACGTTTCTTCTGGCGGAGGGACGGATGACGCCGCTGTGCGGTCGCCCACGTGATCAGGTGACCTAGCTTGCGTAGCCGGCCGACCTCAGCACGACAGTCCGTGATGTTGTCGCCGACGGAGCGGTAGTTTGGTGTCTCGGTCGGGGTGTCGACCACCGTAGCCGGTGGCAAGATGTCGAAGCCGGAGCGCAGGGTGAGGTAGAGCTCGCCGCAGACCGCCGCGAAGGCGTGGTCGGGGTCGACGGCGTCGGCTGGAGGGGCAGGATCGGTCCAGTCCGGAGGCTGTTCGCGGATGAAGCTGTCGATCTTGTTGAAGACGGCAGTCAGACGTCGTTCCTCGGCGGAAGAATGCGGAGCACCGTCGCTGGTTACGAGTCGGGCCAGTGTGCCGTTGCTGAATGCGGCGACTGCGTCCACGGCCGTAATGGAGGTGCCGCAGGCGGTGGCGAACATGTCGATGTATGCAGCCGTGAGCGTAGCCGTGGTGGTCGTCAGAGGTGCGACGACCGTCAGGCCCATGGTGGACGAGCACTCGAGGTCCAGGACGCGGAGCCAGGCCGAGAGGTTGAAGTCCGTGTCGCGGATCGGTCCAGCCGTAGCCAACAGCGGCTGAAGCGCCTGGCCGAAGAGAGAGCCAGACGAGACGACAGCAGATTCCAGGTCGGGCAGCGAGACCGCGGCAGCAGCGGCAGCCTGAGGTCGAGCCGGCGCAGGTGTCGGTGTAGGGACCGAAGCCGGGGCCGGTGACGGAGTCGATGTGTCGGCTGTCGGTGAAGCCGGAGGGTGGGACCGTTGACAAGGTCCCGGTGACGGTGCGGAGCAAGCCCTCCGCGTAGCGGCACCGGCCACAGGATCACTGTGGCCGGTGCCGGGGGCCTAGGGATCAGGGGCGCCTGACGGGCAGTCCTGGGCGGTGTGACCCGACTCACCGCACACGCCGCAGTTATCGTGGGACATCTTACAGGCGGCGCCGTAAGCGCAGCGCTTGTAGCGCTGAAAATCGAAGCAAAGCTGCGATCCGCCGACCGTGGTGTGCTTCAGCGCGGTCTTGGCCCACTCCCTCGAGGAAGAGCCCTTGGTGGTGCCCTTGGTGCTGGCGCCGCCCTTGCGGCCGGCGCCACCTTTGCCACCGCCGCCGCCACCGCCGCCGCCGCCCTTGCCGCCGCCACCACCCTTGCCACCACTACCGCGGCCGCCTCCGCCCTTGAGGCCGCCGCCGTCCTTGCGAGCGGTCGGGTCCAACACGAAGAACCGCTGGAACAGCTCGACGGAGTAGAAGCGCCACGACGTGATCGAGCCAGGTAGGTTCGAGTGTATGGACCGCCTGAACGCCTTGTCAAAGCTGTTGATGGCCTTGAAGGTGTAGTGGGTGTCATACTCGCTGATGCGAGGCATGTAGACGTCGAGATACCCGTCATCGTTGGCCCAGCGGGCGTTGTCAATAGCCCACTGCCGGCCACGAGTAGAACCGACGAGCCACTGGTTGAGGTTCTTCGGATCCGGTGACAGCTTGCCCGGAGCGGTGATGGTGATACCGTTGATGGAAGCCGATGTTGTAGACGAATCCACTCCGTCGTCACCCGGGATGAAACTTCCCGGAAGGATGGGGTCGAACCGGCCGACTGTGTGGTTCGGGCAGATGTGCGACGCACCGTTTCCGGTCGCCGCCCCCGCCGCCAGCGACGGGATCAAGTTCGCGTTGCCGGAGAAGTTGCCGAGTGAAGCCGGGTCGAGATGGCCGAACGCAGCCGCGTCGGCTGCGGCGGTTGGGCTATTGCCGAGCAGTGTCAGCCAGACGGCGTCGTAGCGGAGAGGGACTGGTGCGTCGCCTGCTACCGGCAGTTGTTGCTGCTGCGACATCTGTTGCTGCGGCATCTGCTGGTGCTGCTGCGGCAACTGTTGTTGCTGCGGTATCTGGTGCTGCTGACCTTGCTGCGGCATCTGGTGCTGCTGACCTTGTTGAGGCATCTGCTGCTGATGCGGCAACCGATGCTGCTGCTGCAGCTGACCTTGCTGAGGCATATGCTGCTGCTGACCTTGCTGAGGTAACTGCTGCTGCTGCTGCTGCTGCTGCTGCTGCTGCTGCTGCTGCTGCTGCTGCTGCTGCTGCTGCTGCTGCTGCTGCTGCTGCTGCTGCTGCTGCTGCTGCGGCTGCGGCTGCTGCGGCTGCGGCTGAGGCTGCTGCTGCTGCTGCTGCTGCTGATGCTGTTGCTGCTGCTGCTGTTGCTGCTGCTGCTGCTGCTGCTGCTGCTGCTGTTGCTGCTGCTGCTGCTGCTGCTGCTGTCCAGGGATGTCTGGGTGCCGCATGTTCTGCACCGCTTGGGCGCCCTGCATCGTGTGCTGACCAGGGACGCCATGTGTCTGTCCGAGGAGACTGTTGAGCAGTTGCTGTGCTGGGTTGTAGCCTGGCGCCCCCTGCTGCTGCTGATGCTGCGGCTGCTGCGGCGGCTGCTGTTGTTGCTGCGGCGGCGGCTGCTGCTGCGATGCCAGAGGAGGCTCGTAGTGGATGATGTCGGTAGACGCGACGATGACAGCCGACGGAGCGCCGTTGACCCAGATCTTGCAGGTCGGAGGGTTGGAGTCGAGGGGCTCGATGACGACGCCGGCCGGGTCGGCGGGGCCACGGGCGGCTCTAAGCTTGATGATGTCGCCGGACTCGAAGACGGCCTCGGCCTCCTGGATGGTGGGTTCGCTCTGAGGCGGAACGGCGCGAAGCATACCGGATGCGATGTTGTTGAGCACCGAGCCGTTGTTGAGCTTGATACTGTAGATCGGGCTGCCGTGCAGGTCGCCGACCGTCATGATCTCAACGAGCTGCCAGTTGGAGGAGCCGGTTGAAGAGTACTGAGCGGAGGAGTTGACGAGGAAGCCATCGGCTGAGGCGATGGATGCCGCCGCGGCGGCCTCGCCGCCCAAGCCATCGATGACGGTGGTGCGGTGCGCGAGCAGTGCTCGGATGTAGTCACCCTTCACCAAGCTCTTGCCCTGGCGGTCGCCTCGGCCAGGGTCGTCTCTGGCGAGGACCGAGAGCGTGAGCAAGTCGAGCAAAGGCAAGAGGTGCCGGATGTAGCGCTGGTCGAGGGACTCGTATGACCAGTTGATAATGTCCGCGTTGGAAGGCATGTCTCCCGCCATGTCGGCGAACGGTGTGCGCGGGCCCGCGCCGTTGGCGGCGACACCCAGGCGGATGTCGTTGTTGCCGCGCGGGGAGCCATCGTCCAGCGTGGTCGCCGGCACCGGTGTGGGCTGGAACGGCGGCAGGAGCGTGGCGGTGAGCTCAGGGTCGGTGAAGAACTCGTCCGTGAAGGGCAGGTCCTCCGGCTCCTCCTTGATCGTGCCGGGCGGGTTGTCGAAGCCGATGGCATAGGCAGACAGGCGAACAGGCACTTCCAGCAGCAGGAACTGAAGAGAGTTCCGCATGTCGTGGCGCAGCGGCGCGTCTATGTCGAGCTCGACCAGGTCGTCGGCGGAGAGGTCGCAGTAGACCGCGTCGTCTAACGTGACGAAGCCTTCGCAGAGGAAGTCGTCAAGGTGGTGGAGGGCGCCGTGGTCGGAGAGGAACTTCTCGAGGCGGACGGTGCCTGATGTCCACAGGAGCGGGAGCGTCCCGTTGGCGTGGCTCACGGCCGGGCGGCGCCGCAGCCGGCGCGAGCGACGCGAGATGGCGCCGCAGGAGCGGCGGATGGAAGTCGGTGAGCGAGAGTGCGCTGGAGGGCCGCTCTTGCCGTAGATGACGGAGACCTCGAGCTCGCCGATGGTCTTCGGCGGCAAACCGATGGCGCACGTCGGCAAGCCGATGGCGCACGCGTGGGACGAGGTGATGTTGTGTGCGTCGGGCAGGCGCGGCCTGGAGAGGCCGAGCGTGGAGCAGAATGTCGTCATGGGAGCCATGACGTAGGGAGAGCCCTTGCCGTAGATGACGGAGACCTCGAGCTCGCCGATGGTCTTCGGCGGCAAGCCGATGGCGCACGTCGGCAAGCCGATGGCGCACGCGTGGGACGAGGTGATGTTGTGTGCGTCGGGCAGGCGCGGCCTGGAGAGGCCGAGCGTGGAGCAGAATGTCGTCATGGGAGCCATGATGTAGAGAGAAAAAGTGAACAGCTCGAGAGCTTCTGCTGCACGCGTTGTCGGCGGTGTTGGCTCGATCGGCGAAGACCCGAACGAGCTCGGCATCCCGGCCACGACGACGAAGTCATCTTGGGCGCAATAGTGTTCTCTAGCAGAGAAAACTGAGAGAACTGTTGCCGCCAGATGGAACCTTCGTCGGCGATCGCCGTGCCGATCACCTTGAGGAAGCATAATTCGCACAGCGGGAATAGATCCTACGTCATCCCATGATTGGCAGAATAGATCCACGCATTTTGCATTCCTGAGCAGAAGCCTCTCTCCTCTCTGCCGAGCAAAAAGACTGCGAGCCCTCATCTCCCAGCTTGACAAAGATTGAGAATCGTCTTGGTGGGAAAAGGTAACGATTGGGCGCACACGCTGTAAAGCTTACAGGGGCCACTGAAAAGACACAGTGACCCTTCGTGTGCGCTCAAATGGTTCCCGTCGCCAAGGAGAGCGTGAAGACTCCAAGCGCCAAGTGCTCGTCGTGGAAGCACAGTGGCGTGCAGTAGTGACAAGAATGAGTCGTTCATTCAGGTCTGAGTCACACGCTCTTCCCGCCAAGGAAAGAAGAAGCAATCAGGTCCGAGTTGCCGGCCCGGTCGTACACGGTGTCCACTGTGTAGATGCGGCTGGACGCAACGTCGGAGTGGTCGGCGTGATCGGCCAGCCGATGCGCCGGCACGTTCATCGCCCCGAGCGTTGAGAGGCAGCCCTTGCGGAAGCTGATCGCCGAGAACTGGGCGAGGTTAAAGCGTACCGGCAGACGCCGCTGAGCGTCGCCGAGACGCCGCTGCAGGATCGTGTTGAAAGTCCTGCGCGGCCACGGGGCACCCGCGGGCGTGGTGAAGAGGTTCTGGCCCGGTCGCCCCTGGTAGGTGCGCAAGAAGTGCAACTGAAGCAGCTGGACCGGGCAGAAAGGCAGCGACGGCTGTCTGGAAATCGCCGTCCAGAAGGGCAAGCCCGCCGCGCGCGGCCGCGTCTTCGATGAGCGAACGCAGATGAGTACAACGTTGCACTGCGCCAGCGAAGGTGAGAAGAGTAGGTCCTCGAATCTTAGAGCGTGAGGCGAGGCCGTGACCGTCCCGATGCGGAAGCCCGCGAAGAAGAGCAGGAAGTAGCTGCATATGTCACGCAGGTCCGCGTCAATCGACAGGTCGGCGTCGAGCGCCATCGCCTCGAGCATCGGCGGGCGGATAGGCAGTTTCATTGCCGGGTGATGCGCCGTCACTAGACGCTGGAAGTTGTGACGGAACTGGCCCCAGTGATAGGCCACCGCGTCGCGTGGGTCGGCGAAGCCAAGTTCCTTGTTCCAATTGCACACCGCGGAGATGTAAGCCATTGCTCCTTTCCAGCCGCTGGTAATGCCGTTGTCTGGCAGCCAGAGGGCGTAGCGGAAGAGGTCGGCGGACTTCGTAGGCAGAAGTGGCAATGCTCCGGTGTTGTACGCGAACTTGATGTACTTCAGGCGCTGGGATTTCAGCTTGGTCGCCGCCGCGGCAGATGGCTTCCCGAAGAGCATCTCGAGGACCCGTGAGTCCAGATCTGCAGCAGCAAGGCAGGAGGCAAGGTCAGCGCCGCGGACACGGCTGGCGGAATCGTCATCTCCGCGACCCGGAGTGAAGTGGAGTCAGTGGGTGCCGGAGCTGTAGTTGCCGCAGTAGCCGTAGAGGTAGTAGACGGCTGTCACTGTGCTGGTAGTCGTGCCCATGTGCGGTGGGCTCCCGTCACGGCGACGCACTCGCACGGGCTAGCGCCGCAGCTGACACAGACGGCGTCGTCAAGCCGTGATGGGGCACAACGGATGCCGCGCTCCGTAGATCCCGGAGCCTCGAAGGGGTGCCGGCCGAAGCAGTCGAGCAGGTCCGGTCGGACCGGGGGGCGAGGGGACCAGCCCGTGACGTCTGGGTGAGCCGCAGTCCACCGACGAAGAGTCGAGACGAGTTCCGCCGCGGTAGCACCGTGCCGCAGTGACGTACCGGCGGAGAGCAGATCCGCGCAGTCATTGTCGTCGGTGGCGATCCAGACCGGAGACAGCTCCAGCGAATGTGCAAGTAGTAGACCCGTTAGCTCACGGAGGATGGGCGTGCACGCCGAGCTCCGGGATGAATGCTTGGTCAGCATGAAGACGACTGGGGAGTTGTCGATGTGGCAGACCAGTCGACGCATGATGTTACCACCGGCGCAGATGCCGATGATGTCGCGGACGGCCTGAAGGAGAGCCAGGGCCTCGAGCTCGCAGATGAAGATGCCGTCATCGTCGGAGAGGTCGGCGAAGTCGCCGATGCGGGCGCGCATGTCCGCCGGCCACCGCCACATGCGCCACAGGCCGCCGAAGAAGTACCCTCCTCCCTCGAAGGATGCGTCGGTGTAAAGCTCGGCCTTGATGGTCCGGGCGTGCGCAGGGAGGCCGGAGACGGGTCGGCCGTTCAAGTTGAGGACGGTGAGGATGCGTCGCCACATCTCAATGTCGTCCCGAGCCGCGGTGGTGATGGGGAGGCGGCGGTGCTTGGGTGCGCCCGGTCCGGCCGCCTTCAGCACGTCCAGCATCATCCGCAGAAACGGGCGGCAGAGGGAGAACACGACGCACGAGAACATCAGGACACCGATTGTCCTCTGCAGGTCCAGCACGGAGATGGTGTCGGAGGCCTGGATCGTGAGCAAGTCGTCGAGCATCTTGGCGATGCGTTCGGGCGAGAGCGAGAGCGAGAGCGTCCGCGAGCAGAAGATGACGCCCAGAAAGTCGGTCTTCTGGGTGGCGGGGACGGTCTTCCCGTCCTCGTATTGCAGCTGCAGGCCAAGCTCGGCTGCCGTGTCGAGGAAGATCGTGTATGCTGTGTCAGCCTCGGCCTTGCTGTGGAATCCGAGGCCGAAGAAGTCATCGAGGTAAGCGAAGAAGTACGCCTTCATATCGCCGACGTCCGGCCATGCCTGGCGCAAGTCGTGTCCAGGGACGGCGCCGATGTCGATGCCAGCGTGTGCCCAGCGGCGCATTACGATGCGGATGAAGACAGTAGCCAGACGCTGCTGATGCGCTGGGGCAGACTTCAAGCCGAAGCACAGGGAGTCGTAGACCAGAAGCTCGCCGTCGAAGAGGATGCCCATGTGCCGGAGGGAGTCGACGCTGTGCTTGGTTTGCATGAAGGCGTCCACAGCGTCACCCTTGAAGAACCAAGACCGGAGTCGCAGCGCCCGCGCTGCCTGTGGTACCGTAGGTAGCTTGCAGGCTGGCAGGTCGATCGAGTCGTTGAGGCCCGGGACCTCGTCGTGTGGTGGCTCGCGGGAGATGCCACGAGACGGGTCGATGACGAGGCGGGTCTTCTTCTTGCCGCTCGGCTTCTTCTTGATGACGGCGCCGAGGGCGAGAACGTGATCAGGACGTTTCTTCTGGCGGAGGGACGGATGACGCCGCTGTGCGGTCGCCCACGTGATCAGGTGACCTAGCTTGCGTAGCCGGCCGACCTCAGCACGACAGTCCGTGATGTTGTCGCCGACGGAGCGGTAGTTTGGTGTCTCGGTCGGGGTGTCGACCACCGTAGCCGGTGGCAAGATGTCGAAGCCGGAGCGCAGGGTGAGGTAGAGCTCGCCGCAGACCGCCGCGAAGGCGTGGTCGGGGTCGACGGCGTCGGCTGGAGGGGCAGGATCGGTCCAGTCCGGAGGCTGTTCGCGGATGAAGCTGTCGATCTTGTTGAAGACGGCAGTCAGACGTCGTTCCTCGGCGGAAGAATGCGGAGCACCGTCGCTGGTTACGAGTCGGGCCAGTGTGCCGTTGCTGAATGCGGCGACTGCGTCCACGGCCGTAATGGAGGTGCCGCAGGCGGTGGCGAACATGTCGATGTATGCAGCCGTGAGCGTAGCCGTGGTGGTCGTCAGAGGTGCGACGACCGTCAGGCCCATGGTGGACGAGCACTCGAGGTCCAGGACGCGGAGCCAGGCCGAGAGGTTGAAGTCCGTGTCGCGGATCGGTCCAGCCGTAGCCAACAGCGGCTGAAGCGCCTGGCCGAAGAGAGAGCCAGACGAGACGACAGCAGATTCCAGGTCGGGCAGCGAGACCGCGGCAGCAGCGGCAGCCTGAGGTCGAGCCGGCGCAGGTGTCGGTGTAGGGACCGAAGCCGGGGCCGGTGACGGAGTCGATGTGTCGGCTGTCGGTGAAGCCGGAGGGTGGGACCGTTGACAAGGTCCCGGTGACGGTGCGGAGCAAGCCCTCCGCGTAGCGGCACCGGCCACAGGATCACTGTGGCCGGTGCCGGGGGCCTAGGGATCAGGGGCGCCTGACGGGCAGTCCTGGGCGGTGTGACCCGACTCACCGCACACGCCGCAGTTATCGTGGGACATCTTACAGGCGGCGCCGTAAGCGCAGCGCTTGTAGCGCTGAAAATCGAAGCAAAGCTGCGATCCGCCGACCGTGGTGTGCTTCAGCGCGGTCTTGGCCCACTCCCTCGAGGAAGAGCCCTTGGTGGTGCCCTTGGTGCTGGCGCCGCCCTTGCGGCCGGCGCCACCTTTGCCACCGCCGCCGCCACCGCCGCCGCCGCCCTTGCCGCCGCCACCACCCTTGCCACCACTACCGCGGCCGCCTCCGCCCTTGAGGCCGCCGCCGTCCTTGCGAGCGGTCGGGTCCAACACGAAGAACCGCTGGAACAGCTCGACGGAGTAGAAGCGCCACGACGTGATCGAGCCAGGTAGGTTCGAGTGTATGGACCGCCTGAACGCCTTGTCAAAGCTGTTGATGGCCTTGAAGGTGTAGTGGGTGTCATACTCGCTGATGCGAGGCATGTAGACGTCGAGATACCCGTCATCGTTGGCCCAGCGGGCGTTGTCAATAGCCCACTGCCGGCCACGAGTAGAACCGACGAGCCACTGGTTGAGGTTCTTCGGATCCGGTGACAGCTTGCCCGGAGCGGTGATGGTGATACCGTTGATGGAAGCCGATGTTGTAGACGAATCCACTCCGTCGTCACCCGGGATGAAACTTCCCGGAAGGATGGGGTCGAACCGGCCGACTGTGTGGTTCGGGCAGATGTGCGACGCACCGTTTCCGGTCGCCGCCCCCGCCGCCAGCGACGGGATCAAGTTCGCGTTGCCGGAGAAGTTGCCGAGTGAAGCCGGGTCGAGATGGCCGAACGCAGCCGCGTCGGCTGCGGCGGTTGGGCTATTGCCGAGCAGTGTCAGCCAGACGGCGTCGTAGCGGAGAGGGACTGGTGCGTCGCCTGCTACCGGCAGTTGTTGCTGCTGCGACATCTGTTGCTGCGGCATCTGCTGGTGCTGCTGCGGCAACTGTTGTTGCTGCGGTATCTGGTGCTGCTGACCTTGCTGCGGCATCTGGTGCTGCTGACCTTGTTGAGGCATCTGCTGCTGATGCGGCAACCGATGCTGCTGCTGCAGCTGACCTTGCTGAGGCATATGCTGCTGCTGACCTTGCTGAGGTAACTGCTGCTGCTGCTGCTGCTGCTGCTGCTGCTGCTGCTGCTGCTGCTGCTGCTGCTGCTGCTGCTGCTGCTGCTGCTGCTGCTGCTGCTGCTGCTGCTGCGGCTGCGGCTGCTGCGGCTGCGGCTGAGGCTGCTGCTGCTGCTGCTGCTGCTGATGCTGTTGCTGCTGCTGCTGTTGCTGCTGCT
>Ga0308018_10001046_pt1 | contig 13121 bp, 9 predicted proteins | sample Neamet282_FD_203130 | JGI IMG/M metagenome (GOLD analysis project Ga0308018, IMG submission 203130) | Marine microbial communities from water near the shore, Antarctic Ocean - #282 | ecosystem: Environmental > Aquatic > Marine > Unclassified | place: Southern Ocean | collected 2014-10-01
GAACACGGTAGTAGATCACTGAACCATTGGAGACTTCACTACCGCTTGGCACATCAAAAGTACCTGAACTACTGGTCGTAGCGAATGAATTTGACATTGTGCTGTAATGCCATGTAAGATCTTCATTCGATTTGAAAGTAGAATCTAAAGAAAGTTGGAACTCCACACCACTTCCAACTAATGAGTTATAGGATAGCGTAGGATTCTTTTCTGCCATTAAGAGAAAATCCCCAGTCATCAATGATGCGCCTTCATCGACGAAATCTGCTGTGACGCTTCCACCATTACCAGCTGCTGAAGATGAGGTGTCCAAGGTTAGAGAAGGTCTTTGAGACACTACTGCGGACTCGCTTAGAGCGCAAGTATATTCTGCTCCCTCAGATGCTACTATGAGTTCTAATGTGTTTTGATTATTAGATGCTGCTTGCTGTGCAAGAGCGGTTACGTTGACCAGCATTGTCCCATTGGTTACAGCACGGTGTGGTGGTTCCCAATCACCACGCTCTGACGAACCATCGGCACCAGGTGAATCCCACATGATGTTCGTTGCAGAATTAACCCAACTAGCTTGTGTTACATTCCATGATGCACTTAATGTCGCTGGATAGATTGCGATATCGGTTGAAACTGTCACATCGGAGGTACAAGTCAAACTCAGTATTGCTGAGTGGATTGTATCTGTAGAACCGAAACTCAGATTGAAACTGAAAAGTAAACGAGCGGGTGTTGAGGCGCCTCCATTAAGTGTGCCATTTGGTGCCTGTTCGAAATTGTCGGTTGGATAAGAAGAATCGATGTAAGTATCCTCTGAAGGAGATACGTTAGAAATAACTCTGTTAACCGCAGGTGTGTCTTCCAATTCCCCCCATTCTGGTATTGCACTTGGGAGTGCTAAATCTGCGAATAAAAATAGAACGATCAACAATACGGCTACCGAAGTTTGAGGTTTTTTGTTCTCGCGTAGCATGGGACTCATCCCTCACACCTCGTCCCCGTTATACTGTCTTTTCCCTCAATGGGGATGAAATTGTCCTTCAAAACCGATTCTTCTCCCTACGGGAGAGTATTCGGAAAAAAAATCATTTATTTAGCACTTTTTTACCCTGAATTTGATTTAGCCTCAATCGTAAATCAAGCAAATGTTGAAGGAGGTTCGCCGTAAAGGTCACACCTATGAGCGACTTATGGGTTGAAAAACACCGCCCCCAATCAGTTCAAGATATTCGCGGACAATTGCCCGTAGTGCAACGATTAACAATATATTCCAAGAATAAGGAGTTCCCACATTTGCTATTCGCAGGCCCTCCAGGAACCGGGAAGACAACTGCTGCCATGGCTTTGACAAAAGATGTATTTGGCGCAGATTACCGACAGAACTTACTGGAAATGAATGCTTCCGATGAAAGAAAATTGGAAAGCATAAGGACCAAAGTAAAGCAATTCGCAAGAACTGCCCCCTATGGCAGTGCTAAATTCAAGATTATTTTCCTTGATGAAGCAGATGCTTTGACCAATGATGCCCAAGGCGCCCTGCGCAGAATTATGGAGCAATATGCTCAAACTTGCAGATTTATTTTATCTTGCAATTACTCTTCAAAAATAATTGAACCAATACAGTCTAGATGTGCAGTTTTTAGATTCCGACCACTATCGGATTCAGCAGTAAAAAATCAAGTCATACATGTTGCAAAGGAAGAGAAGGTAAATCTGACCGATGATGCAGCAGAGGCATTGACAAGAATCAGTCAAGGCGATCTTAGAAAAGCGATTACTGCACTCCAAGTTGCTGCCGCACTTGACCATAACATTACAAGGGAATTAATCTATGAAACTTCGGCTACGGCACCCCCAGAAGCTTTGCACCAATATTTGATGGCATGCAAGGATGATGGTTTCCATGCTGCAAGAAGAAGACTGAAAGAATTACTTGACAAATATGGCCTGGCAGGAACTGATTTTGTCAATCAATTGCATCGCGAATTATATGCTGCTGATTTCCTTAGTGAATCAGCAAAACTAGACCTAACTGAATGGATGGCTGAAGTCGATTATAGGTTGGTAGAAGGCGGTGGAGAACATATCCAACTCGATGCTCTAACCGCACGCTTTGTAACACATTTGAAGAATGAATAAATAGAATCTGTTCACTTTCACCTTTGCAATAGGGGTGTAGAAAACTGACTGGTATCAGATTCACTTCGCCAAGGATATGACTGTGAGACAATACCTGATTGATGCTGCATGTTGGACGCCTATTGCCCCGATTATTCGCAAATACAGAATTTCTAAATTGATAAGGACTACTAATGAGCAAAGAGATATCAATAAGATTTCGATCCTATTGAGCACAATAATGGCTGCTCATTCCGATTTACTTTCTTAACTTTGCACAACTTCCTTAACGACTATTAAGTTCCATTTGTAGGTTCTTTGATTTTCCCAAGGATCTCCTTGCTCGATTATTTGAACTGTAATTGTATGAGTGCCTTCGGGAATGTTTTCACCCAATTGAATTGCAAACTGTTGGTCTTTATCATCATGAGGGAATAGATTTGGAAGTGAACTATTTGTCGTAGTTGTTGCATTTAGTAATCTCTGCTCATTATCGAGCCAAAAGGTACTATTTGCTGAAATCTCTTTGCTGCCTTCATTATTTGTAAGCGTCACAATTACTTCTGCTCCATCAGAATTAACATTGTCTGCCAATCCGAATAGTAACCAAACTTGACCATTCAATTTACCCTCGGAATCAACTGTCCAAGTGATAGTGTCCTTGCTGGTACCGTCATCGAATAACAATTCAACGCCATCATCAGTAGCGATTGTCCATTCACCGGATAATTGTGGTGCCACAATGTCCCCAAATGGCGGATTGACAAGTAAAAAGGCCATTGCCAAAAAGGTGAATGAGTGTAAGAATCCACTTTTCACCCAAGTCCCCTTGGTGAAATGTTCTACATATTTCTTGGGCAATATTGCACGGTGGATTTGTGGAAGTAGAATCATTGCTGTTAGAGGAAGGAGATACAAAATATCTGTTTTATCACTGGCGGTATTAGGCATTAATACATAGCGCATTAAGAGTGATACAATCAGTGAAAAGGTTAGTACTAACCACATCGAAACCGCATCTGCCTTTTCTTTCTCAGCGTATTTGGCAGGGTCAAAGGCCTCCAATCCAAGATCTGCTCCACTACGGCGGATTTTCTTTTCTTTATCCTCACCTTCTGTGCGCTTGCGACGCTCTGTTGAAGCAGCCGCAATCGCAGTGTTTAGGTCCACCATGCCCAAGGCCAAAAGTTGACAGTGAATAAAGGCTACAATGGACAACACCTCAAAGACGAGCCGTATCATTCAAAGGGGGAGTGCTTCACGACGGGGTAAGCCGGGGTGGCGTAGTTGGTGGCGCGTCGGACTCATAGGGCAGCCTACAAGGCAATCGTATGACGTGCAAACAATCCCATTGTGGTGTCTGAGACATCCGAAGGTCGCGGGTTCAAGCCCCGCTCCCGGCACCAAATTGAGTATATATCAGATTCTAATTTCAATTTGTTACCGTGAGCGGAAGAGAACAGTTGTAGTGCTATATTTTGTTCAGTTCTCGTAAGGTTATTCGTTTTAGTTTCATAATAAATCCTAATGATTCAACTAAGCCCGAATAACCCCCGTTCCCGTCACCAGTGAGTCAGTCTAGGACATTTTAGCCGATTGTAAATTCTAATAAAATCAACTATTGACAACCAACGGATTGCGATGTCTTGATGTGCCTTCACTTGATGGAGGTCTTCATGGTTGATGTGCCTGACACTGGTAGTCGTGTTCTCGTGACAGTGGAAAGTCACAACGGCTCCACGCAGATAGAAGGAATCATCACGCCTGCCGCATCTGCTGAGCATGTGACTATTAAACTGGTAAATGGATATAATGCCAGTTATTCTATCGACTCGATAACAAGCATAGAAGTGGTTGGAAATGTTGCTGACAAAACAGTCCTGAGCGAGTCGAATATAGCACCTATTGACAACTCATTACCAACCATTCGAATCCTTCACACCGGTGGCACAATTGCCAGCAAAGTAGACTATGCAACCGGCGCAGTAGTAGCGAGATTTGAGCCAGAGGAATTGATTTCATCCATACCTGAACTGAGAGATATCGCTAATATTGAAGCGGTCAAATTAGGTAATATGTTTTCAGATGATATGCGACCTCAACACTGGAATAAGATAGCAGAGGCTTCAAGACAAGCTTTCGAAGACGGGGTTGACGGAGTTGTTGTAACTCAAGGAACTGATACCCTTCACTACACCGCAGCCGCCCTTTCATTCGCATGGGCAGGTTCGGGTGGAAAAACACCACGACCAATTGCTCTTGTTGGCTCACAGCGCTCTAGTGACAGAGGTTCTTCCGATGCCGCTGAAAACCTAATCGCCGCCGTACACTGGGCTGCAAATGGACCTGCTCCAATTGGCGCAGCAGGTGATTCAGTAGTTGTCGTAATGCACACCAGTTCCAATGATGGAGAATGTTCAGTACATCCTGGAATCGGTGTCAGAAAGATGCACTCTACCCGCCGAGATGCATTCAAAGGAATAAATACACAACCACTTGCAACTATTAGTGCTAACAATGGCAAACCTTCTCACCAATTGAGTTCAACTTATGCGGCGGAATTGAAATTGCCTAATGAAAGATTAGTAGCCACAGCCCCTGATAAATTTCAACTAGAGATCCGCATACCTCAATTCATCTCTGGACCGTGGTTATTCGCAGAGCAGATCGATGCCATCATGAACCTTGGATGCCAAGCGATTGTAATACATGGAACTGGTTTGGGGCATCTTCCAATCGATGACCCAGAAGGAGATGCGCCTGAAAATCTATTACTATGGAGAAGTATTACCAGAGCGATAAATCGTGAAGTCCCTGTAGTAATTGTCAATCAATGTATTAACGGACCTGTTGACATGAATGTCTACTCCAAAGGACGCAAACAAATGCAAATGGGAGTATTGGGTCATGGCATTGTTGCACCACCTGAAACGGTTGTTGCAAAGTTGCATTGGGCCCTTTCAAATGGTAAAGATATCAATTCAATTATCGCCGCAGATTTATGTGGAGAGGGCCGTGCAACCCTAATGGAATAAGCGCACCAATCAAAAACCGACAAGGAATGGGACTGATATGGCAGAGAAGCAGAGTGAGGCTGTTGTCAATTTGCGCAGTATGCGCGAAAGTTCACGTTTGGGAGGCGGCCTGAAGGCTCAAGAAGCAATTCGTGTTTCAGGAAGAGGAACTGCCAGAGATAGAATTAGCATGCTTCTAGATGAGGATTCGTTTATAGAAATAGACGCATTCATCACCCATCGTACTACTGACCATGGAATGTTCATGCATCAGACTCTTGGAGATGGAGTTGTTGCTGGACATGGTACAATTAGCGGCAGAAGAGTTTACTGCTTTTCTCAAGATTTCAGTGTCCATGGAGGAAGCATGGGTGAAATGCATGCCAAGAAAATCGCTAAGATAGTGGAGATGGCTGACAAAGCAAAATCACCGATTATTGGAATGTGGGACGGCGGTGGGCAGAGAGCCCAAGATGGCGTCAACGGCCTTGCTGGAACTGGAGAATTACTAGATCGTATTGTCCAATGCAGTGGACGTATCCCGATTATCAGTTTGGTGCTCGGACCCGTAGTCGGAGTTTCTGCTCTCGCTGCGAGTTTAGCTGATTTTACAATTTTGGGCGAGGAACACGGACAATTATTCCTTTCATCTCCAATTGAAACCCCTGAAGTAATCTGTGGAGAAGTTGATGCTGCTGGATTGGGTGGTGCAAACTTACACGCTTCTCGTTCTGGTATTGCTTGTCAAATTGCAAGTGATGAAGAGGATGCTTGCATGTTGGCAAGTGAAATTCTATCTTACCTTCCGGACAATTGTATGTCCGATGCTCCATATGAGCAAACTGCGGACCCTATTACAAGACTAAACACCACTCTCGAAACACTCGTTCCAGATAACCCAAACAAACCATATGACATGGTCAAGGTAATTGAGGAAGTAGTCGATGATGGGATTTTCGTGGAATTATTTGACGCCTATGCGGAAAATATCGTAATTGGTTTTGCCCGATTGAATGGAATGCCTGTTGGAGTTGTTGGCAATCAACCAAAGGTATTGGCAGGATGCCTAGATATTGATGCTTCAATAAAAGCGGCTCGCTTCATCAGAACTTGTGATGCATTCAATATCCCATTAGTGACTTTTGAAGATGTCCCTGGATTCCTTCCTGGTGTAGTTCAAGAATGGGGTGGAATCATTAGACACGGTGCAAAGTTGTTATTCGCCTATGCTGAAGCAACAGTTCCAAAATTAACTTTAATCACAAGAAAGGCCTATGGCGGTGCATATTTAGCAATGTCTTGCAAGCATTTACAGAGCGATTATAACGTTGCTTGGCCAACTGCTGAATTAGCAGTAATGGGTGCAGAAGGTGCGGTCAATGTCATTCATCGTAGAGAAATTAATGCAGTTGATGATGAACATAAAGAAGAAGTTCGCCTTCGTCTTGTGACTGAATATAAGAACAAGTTCGGAGACCCATATGTCGCCGCCCGTAATGGATGGTTGGATGATGTCATTGAACCTGAAGAATCAAGAATGCGATTATGCCGTGCACTCAATATTATCAAATCAAAGCGTGAATGGACTCCTCCTAAGAAACACGGCAATATTCCGCTGTGAACTAGATTTTCTTCACTCTTGCTAGAAGACCGGTTGAACTCGTTTCCGAGTCTTCTTGTTCTTCACTAATTACTTCTTCTGCGATAATTTGTTGCTCGGAATCCGATTCTTGCCGGCGCAATAATTGAGCGTTAGAATTAGAATTCTTATTGACCAAGACAATAATAATAATAATAATTGATAAGACACCTACTAATCCAATTATCATTTCCGAAGATATCGAACTACTTTGAATAATTTCTGCTTCTTCAACAGGTGGTTGAATATTCATGTCCAAGGTATATTCGACTCCGACTGTTTGATTTAATTCCAAGTCAGTAACACGGATGGTAATTGTGATATTGCCGTCATGTTGCTGCGGTAAAACGAGCATTGTCACGCATTTAGAGAGGTGTTGTGATTCATCATTACTGCATGATGAAGTGACATTCTGTGTTATGTTTTCGAGGGAAAAACTCACAACTGAAGGTTGCTCCCCATCCAAATCAATAAGATCCCATTGAACTGTTGCTGCTAGATTGTCAAGTAGATTGACATTACCAATGCGAATAGTTGGTAAATCCGGTTGTGGTGCAATTGTCACATTCAAAAGAGCAGAATAACTGGTAGTTCCATCGGTTACATTCAACGTTTGAGAATTACAAGTTCCATATTTATCTGATTTCATATTAACCATCAGATCATTACCTGCAATAACAAAACTACATTTTGAGGATTCACCGCCCTCTATTAACCAAGATAACGAATCACCATCAAGGTCGTATGCAAAGTCACCTAAATCAACAGTAATTGATTCATCTTCAGTAGCATTGATTTGCCAAGATGAGTTATTGGTTATCAAAATATCATCAATCGCGATTACATTGATTGGGATATCTAAGTTTAATGCTGGATTAAAGCCATCTCCAACCAGCATATGAACCACCACGGCACCATTTTGGTTTGCTAGTGGTGTGATGGTCACAAAACCATTTGCTATAACTATTGAAACGGGGCCTAATTGCGATGAGTTTTCGTTTACTAGACCTGCAATCTCCTCTCCTTCAGGGTCAAATACATATTCGGATAAATTCAATATTATTGGCTGTGAATCTTCATCCATTTGTTGTAATGGGATGTTTTTAATCAAACTAGCAGCATCATCAACCGGCATTACTCGAAGCGTTATTTCTGTTGTTGCTTCGTCAATAGTTTGACCGCCTGCTCTCAAATCAAGTCTTAAATTATTCAAGCCAGTCCATTCTTCATCTAGACTATGGAAAACTGTAAATCCAAGATTATCTGAATCTATTTGGAAGTGGAAATGCTGAGAGTTTAGCCCGACTAATGTTGCATTATCAATGTAGACACTTTGCCCGTCTGGGTCATATGCAATCAGGCCATTTTCAACATGAGTGCTGCCCCTTTGAGGTATGTCAATAATAGCAGGCGGAGTCAAAACAACCAGTGGTGAATCTGTTCGCATGATGTCCAAGTACCGATGAGAAGGGGCTCCTTCAACGTATACGCTGATGAATAAACGATTTGGACCCGGCTCAACATCAGCCATTGGGAATAAACAAATTGCTACCCCATTGCTGTCGATTTGCCCTTCAGTTGTGTTAAGAGAAGAATCAATATCACAAACTACTGTCACATTCCAGTTACTTGGCAACTGCGAATATGGCGATGCGTTGCGAAGAGTCCAATCCATTTTCAAATTGACTGTATCTTCAGGACCAACCGATTCATTATTGGCAGGTACTGACCAAACAGCACCTACTTTGAGCCAGTCCGCAGAAGATAAGTCTTCTACGATATAAGAATCAGGATCTGAAGTAATCTCCGACGAAACCGGCCTATTGAAAGCATCACGGAAGCGGCTGTGCTCTCCCTTTAATGCTGCATCTAAATATGCGACAATGTGTGTCGAACTCAAATCCAATTGAGATTCTTTGCTCATTGTAGCTTCCCCATCACCGATTTCAAAAATTGAAGTTGTATCTTGGAATTGATAATGATTTGCACCCAATAGGTGCATCATCTGCCAAGAAAAGTCATTGATTAATTGAAGTCTGTTGATAGTATCTGAGGCAGGTGCAATCTCATCAGCAGTACCTGTAATGAATAGGCCAGTATTCGGTAGAGGTGCCTGCCAATCGGCCATTGAGAACAATCCAGTACGTTGATTCCAAGATGAAAAATCTGCACCTACAGCAAAGATTCCACTAGGACCGTGGGTGGTGTTTCCCTCATCGCTGGCTAGCCAATAAGGATACAGAGATGTTGCGGCCATTGCACCAACACCATGTCCGGCAAGTGCCCAGTGATTAACATCAATATTTCCGAAACCGCCTAGAATAATCGAATGAGAATTATTTGTATCATTCATCAACTGCAATGCGGTTTCGGCAATTTCTAGGCCTTCCGAAAGGTCATTTGAATCACTCATTTCTTGACTGACCAGAACAATATAACCACGCTTTGCAATCTCATTGGTTAACTCCATATATCCATCTATGGATTCGCCGCTAGAACCAAAAAATAGTACCCAAGGAAATGGACCGTTACCTGCCATCTCGTCATCACTTCCACCCGCCATAGCGGGGTATATCATCTCAAAACTCTGTGAATTTGGACCGAATCCGAGATTTATTTCACTCCATCCTACCGGATAATCAATCCCTTGGTGTATTGGTTGAAAGTCATCATCCTCTTGCAATAAGGATGCGGTAACTAGCGGAAATAGTGTTGAAATTATCAGTATTGATAAGATTATAATTGATGGTTTTACAAATCTACTCATACTTGCCACAGGTGGCAACTATAAGCCATTGTTCTTTGATGCTTCGTTACTTTGCATATGATTCCATAATGGATTCAGCATATGCCAATTTAGTCAATAGCAATCCAACTGATGGTAGCATATCACCTAATTGTGGAGCCCAGAAATTGGACCAGCACTCCAAATGCTGACCAGCGAGCAACCAACGTCCATTGAATGGACCTTGGGCTAACTGTGAAATTCTTTCCTCCGCTGTCCCCTGCATCATCGAGTATGGTGCTTCAAAAATGATTTGCGCTTTTTCTTGAGCAATATTCACCACCGAATTATCGCTGATATCGCCTCCATCGAAGTTGATAAAAACGTCAATTTCACCATCGTATTGTTTGCCATCTATCCAATCACCGTCCGATAGTGAACGACGTCCTTCCAAGGCTACCACTTTGCCACCAGCATTTGTCCAGGCGTGAGCCGTACTTCGAGCTGCACCTCCGCCTCCCAGCATTGCGATTATAGCTCCATTTGCAACATCTATGCCGTGGTAATCAGCCGCAGAAATAACCCCTAAACCATCAAATGTGCCGCAAAACCAACCTTGTCCATCCCATCTAAGGCAATTAACCGATTGAATTTCCATTGAATTATCAATCGTAGATACCGCATTACTGACCAATGTATGCTTCAATGGTGATGTCAAATTGATCCAAATCTCTTCATTCAATACAGAATTGGGAATTTTAGAATTGGCCATCGATTGCATTTTCTCTGACATCTCTTGTATTTGTAATTGCAAACTTTTAGTTGATTTAGATTCTAATAATGGCGAACAGTCAACAACTTCTCTACAGCCAGCAATCGCTTTTTCCAATAACGCTGTTGTCCTAAACTTGCCGAATGGCGCACCGGTCAATGCCCAAGGCAATGAGTCAGGCATTGAGCCAGCATAGCCCCATGCCAGTGCATCCTCAATGGTTTTAGTGTCTACCAAATCTAACTTTAATATCTTAAATTCTGATAGTTTTTTTGATTTAATTGAAGTAAGATGGTCGTGTACAATGGCCAATAATAAAGGAGATAATGAATGTTCTACGGGCGAACCTGCGATTGCATAACGAACACCTGCCATAAATATACACAGGAATGGTAGTTATTGAATACTTGTCGCATAAAAGAAAATACACATCAGCAATAAGATAGTTCACACATTGCGCTAGCATCGATAATGCCAATAGATGTCATAGATAATCCAAACCGGGCGAGGATTCAATAACAAGTTCGCATAGGAGGATATCATGGAAGGTCTCAAGTTCAAGGCAGAGAAATCAACCATCAGCATGCTGACTGGCGCTCTGGGAGTATACATGACCGCAGCAATGTGGTTTGAATTCAACGATGCATTAGGTTCCTATTTCGGACCAACTATGGGGATTATAATCGGAACTATCGTGTTTCTAGTTTATCAATCTAATAAAAATATCAAAGAATTTTCATTTAATGGAAACTATAATACTTCTGAACGCACACAATTCATAAGGAATGATGATGGCACAATTTCCGAGGTTGATGGCAATATGGAGCCGGGAAGGAATGCTGTTGGGTGGATCGCAATAATATATTTTACAGTTATTCTTCTCAGTGAAATAACTTGGTCGGACCTATTGAGTTGAGGTCATACAATGTCTGGATTACTAGATGTCTTCGTGATGAAGGAAAAAGTAAATAACGGTTCTAATCCAATTTTGATTATTTTGGAAAAGGCATCAATGCTACTTACATTATTTATCATTGGCACCATTGGCTACGGACTAGAACTACCCGGATGGGGAATTGGTGTTTTAGTTGGATCAAGTTTAGGCCCGGTGGTTTACATTCATTACTACATATTGTATATCAGACCGATTAAAAAACAGCGTAACATTGATGCGGAGTAACCAATCACAGCAACTGGGGCAGATATATGAGTGGACTCTTTTCTTCGATTTTAGATTTTTTAGGCTTGGAAGCAATTACAGGCGTTGACTTGTTATTTGCCGGTTCTGCAATAGTAGGGACTGTTTTGTTCATAATCTATTTCCTATTAGTCTTACTAGGTGGCGTTGCAGATGGGGCAATGGATATTATCGGTCTGGATGTTGACTTGGATATTGGTGCAGAAGGTATTTTTCATCTATTGACCATACAAGGACTACTGAGTTTTATGATGATGTTTGGAATATTTGGATTAGGCGTATCACAATCAAATGATAATGTACTATATGCAATTCTAGCTGGTACTGTTGCCGGTATCGGTTCGATGTGGGTAATCGGCAAAGTATTCCAGATGATGAAAAGTTTAGAAACCGATGGAACCGTAAAGTACCATCAATCAATCGGTGCAAAAGGAAAAGTCTACCAAACTATCTTCCCTGGCGAATCTGGCCAAGTTCAAGTAGAATTCACCGGATCCCTAAGGACAGTTTCCGCCGTCAGCAACGATGAAAAGGAAAAGATTGAGACCGGTCGATTTATTCAAGTCGTTGACCACATAGGCGAAACTCTAATCGTAAAATCAATATCGGTAACCGACCAAAAGTTCTCTGATGCTGAAGAATAGCCTCAAACGGGTCAACACTCATAAAGGAGTGCTAGTATGGCTGTATGATTACTATGGCAGTTACTGGTACATTATTTATTTTAGGAATTGGATTATTCGTTGCAGTCATATTGGGGACGGTTTACGTCGCAACCTCAAGATATAAATTAGCGCCATCTGACAAGATCTTAGTCGTATATGGTAATGTCAAAACTGGCGGAGCCGCCGCCTGTTACCACGGTGGTGGAAGAGTAGTTTGGCCTCTAATCCAGCATTATGCGTATTTAGATCTAAAACCAATGACCATTAGCATCAATCTTGAACATGCTCTCTCATTGCAAAACATTCGTATCAATGTTCCTTCATCATTTACAATCGGTATTTCCACTGAGCCTTCGATTATGTCCAATGCGGCAGAACGTCTGCTCGGATTGAACCAAGCAGAAATTGAGGACATGGCAAAAGAGATCATCTTCGGTCAACTTCGTCTTACAGTTGCATCTCTAGAGATTGAACAAATCAATAATGACAGAGAGGCTTTCTTAAGAGATGTTTCAACCAATGTAGACTCTGAATTGCACAAGATTGGATTATATCTAATCAACGTTAACATCGTAGATATTACTGATGAGGCTGATTATATCAAATCCATTGGTGCAAAGGCTGCTGCTATCGCAATCGCTGCTGCAGATGTTGACCGTGCAAACGCTCGCCGTGATGGTGAGACTGGTGAAGCAATTGCTAACAAAACCCGTACTGTTGAAGTTGCAAATAACTTAAACGAATCAGAAAAAGGTGTTAAGGCTGCAGAAGCAGACAAGCGTATATTCATCAACAATCAAGAAGCACTTGCTGTTGAAGGTGAAAACATTGCAGCAGCATCTATCGCTCTTTACAATGCAGATCTTGCGGTAAAAGAAGCTGAAGCATTTCAACGTTCAGAAGTTGCAAAGCGTATGGCTCAAGTCAATATTCAGAAGGCTCAATACGAGATGGAAGGCGAAAGACTTCGTGCTGAAGAAATTGCTCGTGAAGAAG
>Ga0308018_10001056_pt1 | contig 13051 bp, 20 predicted proteins | sample Neamet282_FD_203130 | JGI IMG/M metagenome (GOLD analysis project Ga0308018, IMG submission 203130) | Marine microbial communities from water near the shore, Antarctic Ocean - #282 | ecosystem: Environmental > Aquatic > Marine > Unclassified | place: Southern Ocean | collected 2014-10-01
CATCTGCTATGAATCCCTACTTCGCTGCAGGTGCGGCAGGTGGTGCATTAGTAGGTCAAAGCGTTAACAACATGTTTGGATTACAGACTCCAGAGATGGCACAGGCTCAGAGTGTGAAAGATGGTATGCAAGGGGCTGATCTTAATACTCCTGAAGGTATGAGGGGCGCTGCTCAACAGCTAATGATGAGTGGTGACTATGCTCAGGCTATGGCTCTACACTCTCGTGCTAATGAGATGGAGGCTGCAGGAACTGAAGCAACTAGAAGTACAGAGGATAGGGCTTTAGGTAAGCCTCGTAATGTTATTGTTACCCCTGCTTCTTCTAATCCTGTAACTGGTGATACTACTCCTGCTGTTACACACAGCATAACTGAGTACCCTGATGGTCGAATAGCTGATGCAACACAAGGCATGGAATTTAATTCATATGCAGAGTGGATGGCTAGTTTAAGAAATGGTCGTAAAACCCCTGCAGGATCGGAAGGAGATAGTACTGTTACAAATTTAAGCCCAAGTGAGAGTGAGGCAGGTTTAGATCAAAGTGAAATTGAATCGACTGTTAATGATTTAGAAGAGCAGTTGTTATTTACTAGTGACGAGGATCTTAAACAGGAAATCCTTAATCAAATAGAGAATGTAAAAGCAGGTGATCCCAAAGGTGTTGAAATTAAAATAACAAGTTTACTAGCGAAAGCAACCAGTTTGTACAATGAGCTTAGAGCTGGTGGATTAGAGCCTTATGAAATTCAGAATCTTTCTATAGAGTTAGGAAAAATTAAAGCTATGTTAGGTACTTTAGGTGCTACCCCTGATGAGATTTCTAAGACTTTAAAAGTAACACCTTAACTCTGGAGGTATCATGACTATTTTTTATGAGCACCCTACGTTAGGGACAATGGAGTTTCCTAATGGTACTCCAAGAGAAGTAATGGTCAATAAAGTAGTGGAGAGGGAAGCAGCGGAAGGTAAGCAATACGGAAACTTTGAAACTTTTGGTGATCAAGCAGGGCGTTCGTTCACTTCAAGTATCCGAGGGATTAAAGATTTTGCAGGAGTGCAGAAAACTCCTAGACAAGAGAAAGCTGATCAAGTAGCTGAGTATCGTTCTAGGATACAGATGGAACAGAACCCAGTATCTTCTGTTCTTGGTATGCTTGGCGGTGGTATTCTTGATCCTATTACTATACCTGCGTTTGCTCTCAAGCCTCTTACATTCGCTTCTAAGGTAGGTACATATGCTTCTAGGGGCGCTGCCCAAGGATTCTTTGGAGGCGCTCTAGAGCCAGTGTATGAGCAGTATGGAGACTCCACTGTAGCTAATATGTTTGCAGGTACTGTGTTAGGAAGTGGCTTAGGTGCTGGTATTGGTAAGCTTTTAACCAAGTCTACAGACAAGGTAGCTAAAGCAGTAGATGAAGTAGACTCAAGTGCTCCTGTAAAGACAGAGTCAGTAAATATAGAGCAAATATTTAATGCTCCTGTGCGTACTGTTGAACAGTCTAATGCTAAGATACTGAAAGAACTAGAGTTAGAAGCTAAGGGTGCTCCTTCTAAAGAAGACGTAGCTACTCTTAACCAAACTTTAAAGCTTGAGAAAGATAAGTCGTTTAAGCTAGGTAATATTCTTGCAAAACTTCAGGGATCTGGTTCTAAACCAACTCTAGGTAATCGTAATGCTTCTAGGGTTATGGAAGCTAGGGCCGTTGAGTCTAATGCTAAGATTAAAAAGTTAGAGCTTGATCTAGCTTCAGCTACTACTTTAAGAAAAGCAGTTACTAATTTTGAGAATGCAAAGCTAGGTAAATTTAGTAAGATAGAAGGGTATGCTGATAGGCTAAAACAATCTTCTGTTCCACTACCTCGTACTCCTATAGCACAAGCTGTGCAAGGACAACCACCTGCCCCTCCTTCTATACTTAGCAGCAAACCTTCTCTAGCTAGGAAGCTAGGCTTAGGACTTGACACTCCTAGATTCTTAGATAGGAATGATACAGCAGGTGCTCAAAGAGTTAACCAAGATCCATTTGTCCGTCAACAGTTTATGCCTCGTAGTAAAGAAGACAGTACTCGTAGGGTAGTTCAAGGTAAGGTTAGTGGGGATAATAAGGAAACAATAGTACCTATCAAACTATCTTCCTCTTCTAAAGAAGCTATTGATAATGTAAATCGTAAGGTGAATAAAGGAGAAGAGATTACTCCTGATGATTTTGATAAGTATGACAAGGCTAAGAGAGAGCAGACTACCCTTGATGAGTACTCTGATACTGTGGCTCAGATTGCACGTAGTCGTGGGTTGGATACTTATGCGGCTAGGTTCGGTTCATCAGGAAGGTATACATTTGAGAACATTGAAAAGAGTGCTAGTAAATTCTTAAAGGACGAGGACATTGATAACCTTGATGACATGGTTAGGTATATATTAGCCAACCCTGAGAAGATATTCAATGCCGCTGAGTTGACAGGTATGAGAGATTTATTATCTGAAGTAGATCAGAAGTTACTAGATTTTAGTATGCTTACTAAACACACTGATGGTATGTCAGACGCTGAGATAGCTCTACTGCATAATGATATTGATGTGTTCTATGGTATACAGGCATGGTTCAAAGGACAAGGAAGTAAAGTTGCTGGTGTAATGACAGCTCGTAAAAAATTGCAGCAAGATATAGCGAACAATCGTGAGATTAAGCAGTTGTTTGCAGGAGTGGAATGTTAATGTCAAAGTTAAGCCCTAAGTGTAGAGTTGCCGTAAACACTAATTCTTTAAATGCAGGAGTTATAAGTAACTTAACTCCCCAGCAGCAGAAGAATTGGATGGACGCGCACCTCGCTCGTAAGGATAATAAGGTAAGTGCGTTTGACGTAGCACTGGACGTAGCTATTAACTCAATGCTCTCAGGTATGGGTACGCCATTAGTCAACATGATTTCTATTGCTCTTCAGCAGACTCTTAAGAATGCTAATGAGACTATTGGATTTGCATTAGACAGTATAGGTTTAACCAACGGAGGCAGAGAGTGGAGGCAGGTTAAGGCGATGTGGGATGCATCTCTCGAAGGCTTCAGTGCTGACCTTCTATACTTCCGTGAAGGATTTGGAAAAGGATATTCACTGGATCAAGAGACTGTAAGACGATCTCTACAAATGGACAAGGCTGAGTGGGATGATTATGTTAAGACTACACTCAAGATAGATGACACTGCTAAGTTAACTAATGACGAGGTAAATGATCTACTGAATGACATGCAGGATTACATGCATAACTCCATTGGTCGTACTCGTGTAGGTGGTACTAAGATTGAAGGGGCTGTGCGTTTCCCTACTAAGCTTATCGTAGGCATAGACGAGTATGGTAAGTCTAGGTATCGTAGGCAGAGCCTATACCAAGCAGCCTCTAAGTATGCTTCTGAAGATAGTAAGCTAGGTATGGGTTCTTACGATGAGCTTTATAAAGATTATAAGGGTCAGTTATTTAGTAAGGAATCTCCTACTACTCAGTGGGATGCTCGTCTTAAAGCCTTTGTAGCTGCTCGTAATACTGACAGGGTCAACGCAGGACATAAGGGAGTTGGCGATGATTTAGATGTGCTGAGGAAAAGTAATGAGATGGTTTCATGGGTGAGGGATGATGCTTTGTTTAATGCTTTTCAGCAGAAGCTTGAAGGTATTCCCCTTAAAGCACAGAAGCTCAGGCATGAGTACCCAGCCTTTACTTTGTTTGCTCCATTCATTAAGACTCCTTGGAATATTATTAAAGAAGGTTACAATTATATTCCAATAGTCCCTGCTCTACACATCAGGAAGATAAATAAGGAAGGACTAGGGGATGCACTACTAGATTTCCGTACTTCTGTAATACCTATGCATGGCCCTTCACGGAAGATGACAACAGCAGAGCTACTGCCTCGTCAGGTTATTGGAGCTTCTGTCTTTGCTATGGTAGGCACTATGTATCAAGAAGATAACCTTACTGGTAGTCTACCTCGTACCGCTTCTGAGAGGCAGCGTTGGAAGGACACAGGCAAGAAGCCATACTCAATTAAGATTGGGGATACTTGGATGGAGTATAATCGTATAGAACCTTTAGCCACTCCTCTTGCTATGGCTGCTGATCTATTTGATTTCACTAAGGATTATTTGGATGATGATGACATCAACACTGAGGAAGGGATGGAGTTGGTTCAGGATATGTTGTATGCTGTTAAGAGCAACTTAACCTCTAAGACATTCCTAGAAGGCTTCCACGCTTTAACGGAAGTGATTATTGATCCTAACATAGATACTGGTTCAGCTCTTCTAGAGACAGCGGCTCGTCCCTTTACACCAGCTATTGCAGCTAATATAGCTAAGGCTATGGATAAGTATGAGAGACAAACTGAGTCTGTTCTAGAAAGACTTCAGGCTCGTATACCTATCTTTCGTGAGCAGTTGCCTAAGAAGTATGGTGTGTATGGTGGCCCTCAAGAAACTGATATTACCAAAGCTTTACTTAATATAGGGTTCTCTTCTGAAGATAATCTATCTCCTTTACAGAAACATATTACTGATATTGAGTGGAACAAGGGAGGGATTGTTAATAAGTTCCAAGGTGTTAAACTTTCTAGTGAGGACGTTGCAGAGCTTAGAGAAATCAATGCTCAGGTGTTAACTCCTATACTAGAAGCTGTCATTAAAGAACCAGAGTATCAAGCTCTTTCTGATTCTAAGAAGAAAAAGATATTAGATAGTAGGGTACGTAAGGCTCGTCTAAGAGTGGGTAAGCAGTTTGCTTATAAACTAAAGCAGAAAGATCCAGAGTTTGCTAGGAAGTGGCTGTCTGCTTGGTATAGGAAGCAAGGTCTTGGTGATGTGATGCCTGATAATTTGAAGGACTAGAAACAAAGAAGGGGACAATTAAGTCCCCTTTATTTTGCCTTGAATTTCCCTAGGAAACTATAACAAACTCTTCTGCCCTTCCTCTAAGTACCAATCAAACTCTATGTGACAATCCACACATGCTTTCTTATTGATACTTGTGAAGGTGAGTAGGTCTTTGTTCCCACACTGAGGACACTCTTTGGTAGTTACTTTCTCACTCATGATTCTCCATCCAATCTTCTATCATCATATCGATACAATGCTTTGCCTTAGCTAAGTCCTGTAATGGTGTACCCTTATCTTGATAACGAGTGACGTACTTAATAGCTGTATGCTGTAGTGCATTCAACTCATTAGCCATAGAGTATTCCATTGGCTGAATCTTAAGCTTAGAGTAGTGGTCACCTCCTACCTGAGTAGCTTTAGCAGAACCTAGGAATGGTTCATGTTCATCAGGTGTATTGGCCTCCCCTTGTGAGAAGATATTCCATATCCTCATTTCGTCTTCGTTTATGTACTGGGGGTTTATGAAGGTGGGTTCAACCTTATTCATAACTTCTATCCTCTAACTGTCCTTCTAGTTCTGAGAACTTATTAATAATAATATCCTCATTCCTATTCACTAAGGTTGCACTGTCAAGCTGTAACAACTCAATGAGCATGACTTCATCCAACGCTTGTAAATGTACTTTCAACTCTTCGAGTGTCATTGACATATCGTTTCCTTAAATAGTTCATACTAACTGGCATCTCGTCAAAGCTTCCATCCTTTACATCATTCATTACCCACAGTCCACGCCATGATCCATTGGTCTGAGGTGTCAAGTACTCTTCATCGTGTTGGTAGTAGATACCAGCAAAGAGTCCTGTCATATTCAAACCATCAGCCCTACGTGCATAGGCTATGTCCCTGTCTTGAACATGCCCCATCACACAGCTCATGTGCTTCTTAGTGAGTAGCATCTTAGCAGAGGATACTGGCCTACCCATAACACCTGATGTAAAGTAATGGCAGTACGCTACACCATCAACAACAATGGGGTCTAAGAACTGCTTAACTTCCCAGCCTTGTAGGTTGAAATCATCGTAGCTAATTAACCCATCAAGTTTAGGATCATTCTCAGTGGCTCTGTTGATTCGGTTCTCATGGTTGCCCATTAAGAATATCATTCTAGGATTCCACTGCTTCTTCTTGTTACGAGTTAGCCGCCATTGCTCCTGCAGGATAGGCTTCATGAGAGCAGCCATAGCCTCATTACCAGACTCTACGTCCTTAGTGTACCGCCTACCTTCAAAGCTCTTCTTACCTACATCATAGGAGCTTAGGGAGGACATATCCCAGTGATCTCCTAAGTGTATAATAACATCAGGCTTAGTGTCAGCAGCAAACTTACCTGCCCACTCTAAGTGATCATAACTTGTGTCGGGTTTGACCTGCGTATCAGGTATGATTAAATGTTTCATTTAGTATTCCTTCTAGTTAAGGTTCTAACTTCACGTTCATCACGAGTCTTAATGCCATGACATACCCAGCACAAGACTTGATAACCATCTTCTTCTAGGAACATACGGTTTATGTATGTGTCCCAATCTACAAAGCCCACTGCTGGGTCAACAACAGGATCGATGTGATCCACTGCAGCGTTGTTTCTCCTACGACCTTTTCCAACAGGTGGAAGAGTAGCAGGGCCAATGACCCCACAGCAAGCACAAAGATAGCGCCCTGTAGAAACTCTAGCAGATTTCTTAACATCAGTCTTCACTCCCCACTTACCATGTGCTCCACGTAAAGCGGAGGTTATGAAGGACTTATGTCTAGCTTCTGTCCAGCGTCCGTTGTTACGGGTCTTGGTGGTTGCCATAGTTCATCATCCTGTCTACGTAAGTATAAGAGAATCCCATTCTCAATGGCTCTCTCTTCACTACCTAGTTTATCAACACATATATTATACATTTCAAGCTCAGTCTTACCAGCCAGTAACTTACCAGCTTTAACAGGGCCAATGCCAGCAACACCTATGATGTTGTCAACCTTGTCACCTTCTAAGAATTGCTTATAGAAATTAAGTAAGCCTTCTTCTTCCGTAATATAATATTTAATCTTCTTAACAAAGTTATAATGCCAGCCTTTAAACTGGTCAAAGTCTTTATCTAAAGATATGGCGATAGCTTTATCACCTTCCTGTGTTGCACGTATTGCTATCCTATCATCTGTCTCTTCACCACTAGTCACAATAGCACCGAGTTCTTCTACAAAGAAATCCCTCAGTGCTTGGAGGTGTATAGGCTTTTCCATACCATCACGATTACCTTTGTAGGGTACAGTGACAGCGTGATCATTCCTAAAGTTACCTTTGCCTGTAATGTAATACTCAACTGTATGAGTAGCATCATCTGAATCCATTACTAGATCCTCAATGATAGTATTCACATAGTTGAGCAGTGTCTTACAAGCGACCTGTTGTGACTCGTTGTTGCAAGCGAAACCTATGCGATAGCAAAAGATGTCTGCATCAACGAGTAAGATCATAGCTCTGGAATATCCTCAAAGCTAGTAGCAGCAGACTCGTAACGAACCAAGTCATTCACTCGTGCTTTGGATATGCCTAAGCTAACACCTGTCTTACCTTTAAAGTTGTAGTCAAAAGGTTTAACAATGAAGGTACACTTAGATCCATTACCTACAGATTCAGTCATCTTGAAACCCATATCATCCTCTACATGAGGTGGATACTTAGACGACTTAGCTGTGACAAAGTAACCTCGGTCATCACCTTTGTTCTTAACTGATACACCCATACCTTCTAGGCGATCAACTTGTTCTTCTGATAGTTCACTAAGATCTACCTGATACTTGTCTGACATTTCATTCTTCTCTAGGAATGAGAACCAGAAAGCAGTGGCTTCGATTTTAAGTGGGTTATGATTTTGCATGGATTTTTCCTTTGTTTAAACATTATCACTAGACCTATGTGCAAAGCTAGTGTGTGTGCGCCCAAGTTGGCCCTACGTTGTAGTCACCATCCAATGGACAATTCATTTCAAAGTGCAGCCCAGCATCAACGATGGCCTGTACTCCTAACTTACCTACCAAGTCTGCATCTTCTGCTGAAGATTCGATCTGCCATTCGTCATGGACGTTAGCTACAAACTTGTACCACACTCCACTATCATCAAGAGATTTCTTGAGAATAACTAGAGCTTGCTTCATCACTATTGCGCCAGCAGATTGTAAGAGAAAATTCAAGGCACTGTGCTCTGACTCTACTCTTAGCCTACGTCCGTCCAGCCCTCGTAGTGTACCACGTTTACGCATACTCTGCAATACGATCTCTTTCAACCGAGCATACGCAGGTAGGTTCTTCATAAACTTATCAACCAGTTGCTTACCCTTACGAGCAGAGCCACCAGCTATCTCTCCAATCTTAGCGAAACCTCCGCCATAAATCAGGGCGTATATGAAAGTCTTCGATTGATCACGAGTAGCTAGCCCAGCCATGTGTTGATTATACGTATGTATATCCCCTTCAAGTAGTTGCTTGATGTAGGCTTTATCATTCATGTAATGGGCAAGCATCCTCAACTCCAAACCAGAAGCATCGATGCCAGTTAATAAGTTCCCTTCCTCTACAATCCAACAGGCTCTACAGTCTGTACTATAGGTTGAACCTGCACCAAATAGTAACTCACCTGTCTTCTTGTCCTTCTTAGCTGATGGTACTTGGGCCATGTTAGGATTATTATGAGTCATACGTCCAGAGACAGCTCCATTAGTAATCACTCCACCATGTACACGACCATCACTACCAACTGCATTTACCCAGCTATCGATCTGACTAACTCTTTTCTGTAAGGTTAGATATTCTAGTATCAACTTAGCTTCAGGTAAATCTATTCCTGCCAAGGTCTTCTCATTAACAATGATGTTACCCTTGTCAGTTTGACTACTGAATACTACTCCTTTGCCTTGGAGTCTTTCAGCGATTTGCTTACGGCTTCCGAGGTTGAAGACTGTGACTTTATCTTTAAGCCGCTTACCTGTCTTTTCCGAGACTCGCTCCTCCACCAAGGGTGGGAAGACTGCTTGGACTGCTCGTTCGATTTCATTCATTCTCCCCATAAGATCACTTAACAATTGGTTTGCTCTAACAGTGTCTAACTTAAATCCATTAGACTGCTGCTCTGCAATTATGATTGCTACTTCATGCTCTAGCTTAATACATTCCTCTGAGAATCCATCCTCTAGTAGTAGGCTGGTGAGGTGAGGCTCAAGCAGATGGGTTATCTCAACATCCATCTTGCAGTAGGTACGCATCTCCTCTGTTAGACCACCATCATAATCATCGAACTTAATCTTAGGGTATCCCAACCTGTCACCCCAAGCTGATAATGAATGACCACCTTCTAATCGTGGACACCATAGCCGAGACATTAACACTGTATCTCTCAGCTTGTAGTTAGGTATCTGTACCTGCCATAGTTTATCTATCTTAGGTGCATCAAACCCTGTGATGTTATGTCCTATTACGTGGCTTGTATGACGCAGGTGCTGCTCTAACTGCATCGGGTTCACTAGTAACCTCTGCTTTACCTCGCCCTCTCTTTGGATTCCACAACACCATATATGATCCTGCTTCCATGTTGTCTCTATATCTAGCGTTAGCTTCATTGTCCATCACCTCTAGTGCGTAGCTGCCTATCTTACTCATGGTCGTTTCTCCAGTGTGTTTAATGTATCAATAGGGAAGATAACTATTTCAACATCACCCGTAACTGTCTCCCAAGATCCATAATCATCATAGGTTGGCTTTGTCTCGTACCACCACCATGTATTGTCATGATCTTGTGCTACAAAGTTAGCCCACGCAGGAGCGTCTTCCCAATTAGGTTTTTCCATGGTCGTTCCTCCTTTAATCACGTTCCCAACTCTTATGTCCATACATTTCATTGCAACTTTGGATAGTCTCTACTACTCCTCGCTCAATAACTTCAATACGATAGTCATAATAAGGGCCATAATCTTCAATGTACTTATCCATAGCTTTCAATGTATAGCAACTGAACATGATATTATGATCATTATCCATTAAACAGTAAGTATATTTCTTCATAGCTTCCTCTCCTTGTCCCACTTGTAGTGCTTCTCGTACCACTCAGAGAACGGATGATAGTAATCCCCTTCACCTATTTCATCACGCTCATTAGCCAACTCTTCCTCTAACCACATAGCATACTGTTGCCACATCTTAGCTTCTCTAGCAGTGTCGAGGTATGACAGGATACCACTATATACACAAGTATCATTAGTACCATAGTTCCCTCCAATGAGTTCCCTTAGTTCCTTATGCTTGTCGTTATAGTCATCTTGACCATCATCAATAGCTTCATACTCTTCCCCACAACCATCTGACATAGCACGTTCGATACAATATTCAGCGTAATCATCAAGCTCATTAAGTAGATTGTTTACAGTAGGTTTCATAACTCAGCCGCCTCTTCTTTCTCTAACATTCTACCAGTGCTGTGACTGTAAGCTAACTCATTAGCCTTACCTGTGAGGCCACAGAATCGGTTCTTAAGTACACGTACATGAGTAGTGTTCCTAGTCTCTTCATCCTCTGCTTGTCCATTACGTTCAAGACCTAGTACCATATCACTAAGCTGTGCGATAGAGCCAGAGCCACGTAGCTGTGACAAGCTAGACGCTGCACCTTCCTCATGACCTTTACCATCAGGACGCTTGAGGTGAGATACAATGAACAGTGCAATACCTGTCTCCTGTACTAGCATACGAAGCCTAGTCATGATCTCGTCTAATGCTTTACGTTCATCGCCACTAGCCTGTGCTGACACCACGATAGATACGTGATCCAATACTACATACTTACATCCTAATCCTTTAGCCATGTAACGTACACGAGCTACAATATTATCAACACCAGTAGAACCGAAGTGGTCGAATAAGAATATACGATCAGTGCCTAACGTGGCATCGAATGCATCCTTCCTCTCCTCGTCTGTAGCTATAGTGTCAGGTAGATGTAATGGTTTGTTAGCAGCAAGGGACATTAAAGATAGAGCAGCTTTCTTAATACTCTCTTCAAGGAATAATATTCCTATGTTATCTTCTGTCTTACTGATGATCTGCCATATAATCTCACGCATGAACTGACTCTTACCTAGTCCAGATCCAGCGGTAACTGTAACCAACTCACCAAATCTAATTCCATACGTAAGTTTATTGAGTCCATCGAAAGGATAGAGGCAGTCTGCTGGGGCGATAGGCTTGTTAACCTCTTCCCATAGTGAAGCTCCTGCAATAATTCCATCTGGGACAAAGCGTTCTGAGTTCCACCATCGGTCAATGAACTCTTTTGTACGTCCAAACTTAAGGTAATCGTTTGCATCCTTCTCGTCCTTAGTGTGCTTATATACCTTAGTCTTACCACCAAACAACTCAGCCACTTGGTTAGCAGCCTTGACCCCTACCTCGTCTGAGTCGAAGCATACCACTATGGTATCGAAGCTATCTAGGTACTCGTATGAGGCTCGACAATCTTTCAATGCACCAGAGCTGCCATTCTTAATAGATACTACAGGGTACTTACTACCTAGCATCTGGTAGGCAGACAGAGCGTCATACTCACCTTCAGTTACAGTAATGTACTTACCGCCTTTAGGGAACAAGTTCTGTCCGAACAGTACTGTGTCCGACCAAGCACCTGATGTAAAGAACTCCTTCTCTGGAGTCCGAGTCTTAGCTCCCACTAAGAAACCATCCTTATCATGGTATCCGAAGATCATACGTTCGCCATGTAACTGGGCCTTGTATGTCTTACAGGTATCGCTTGATATGCCACGAGCAACTACACTCTTATATGGCTTGGTGTTTAAGTCTTCTTTAGTTCTATCGAAATTTCCTGAGGAAACTTTAGTACTAGGTACATCCATATCTATCTCCTTACCTCTAGTTCGTTTATCACAGGCGAAGCAGTTGCTCCACCCTTTATCATCAATGCTCAGTGCGTCACTGCTCCCGCAGTCGTCACAAGGCAAGTGTGTTTTGACGAAGCCCATTATTAAAATCCTCATATTCGTGGTCAGTCATAAAGTGACACATTACTTCATCAAGGGCCATGAGTGTAGACCAATCTGAACTATCGCCACCATCTTTTAATATACTCACGTAGTAACTTTTAAGGCAACTAACTGTAATTGCATTAGCATCTTCTATTCCCACTTCAATCTTCATCCTCTCCTCCTTCCTTAGCACTATGCATAAGCGTAATACTGATTGGTTTGCCTGTCTCCTCAGACCTATCTAACGCTTCACACATGATAGTGTATAGCTTAGTCTCTGTATCTACACTATGTTTAGTGTACTGGAAGAACTCATACATAGGTGACAGGAAGAATATGATAACAGATCCTAGTATGGAAAGTCCAGCCGCTAACCACACTACCTCCGTGAACCAACTAAGCATCAGTCACCCCTGCTATGTGCATAGCCCTCTTCTCAGCTATCTTCTCGTACAGGTCGTGGTGTACTATAGCTGCTGATACTGAGGTGTGTCCTCTATTTAGTATTTTAGCAGTGTCTGATAGTGATACTCCTAATGCTCTTAGGTCTACTACTTTCTGCAGCTCAGAAGATACCCAGTATTTATGAGGTCGTCCACTAACTTTATTTACTACAGATTTTACTGGCTCCTTCCTATCACCGAACCAAGCAGCGATCTTAGGTTTGAATATTATACTCATAGCAACTGCCCCTCTTTAAATAATTTAATAGTCTTAACAAGGTTCTCTGCTTTGCCCTTGTTGTAGGTTCCAAATGGCTCAGACATTAAAGCCCCCTTAGAGTACGCATCTAGCTCATTGTTCAGCCTCTCTAACTTTCTTGCTCGTGCTAATTTTTCTTTAAGTTCTGACACCTATTCATCTCCAATTGATAACAAGTCCATACGATTAATAGTTCCTATCTCTTCATCCATACATTTACTACAACCACCACACAGATCAAGGTATTCACCTGACTCGTATTTTCTTGTTGATTCATAATCCGTTAACTCACAGTCGCAACTAATACAACGCATAACTACCCCTATACATAACCCAGTGGTTAATTATACCATAGGGGTTTACTTGTGTCTACATATGTGCTATACTCTACTCTGTTGTTAACAAGGCAT
>Ga0308018_10001057_pt1 | contig 13045 bp, 1 predicted proteins | sample Neamet282_FD_203130 | JGI IMG/M metagenome (GOLD analysis project Ga0308018, IMG submission 203130) | Marine microbial communities from water near the shore, Antarctic Ocean - #282 | ecosystem: Environmental > Aquatic > Marine > Unclassified | place: Southern Ocean | collected 2014-10-01
CGCAGAAGCGCAGCCGCGCCACCGTGGAGCCCACGTTCGGCGGCAAGGCGTGCCCGCACTCCGCCGAGACGCGCACCTGCAACGCCGCGCCGTGCGCGGTCGACTGCGTCGAGGGCTCCTTCGGCGCGTGGTCCACGTGCACCACGTCGTGCGGCAGCGGCTCGCAGCAGCGCAGCCGCGCCAACGTCGCGCCCTGCTTCGGCGGCGCCGCGTGCCCGCACACCGCCGAGACCCAGGCGTGCGACCACGGCCCGTGCCCTGTGCACTGCGTCGTGTCCGCGTTCGGCGCCTGGACGGCGTGCACCAAGTCGTGCGGCGCCGGCTCGCAGTCGCGCAGCCGCGCCGTGACCGGCCAAGCCGCGCACGGCGGCTACGTGTGCCCGTACCTCGCCGAGACGCGCGTCTGCAACGACGCCGCCTGCGCCACGGACTGCTCTGTGGCCGGCTTCGGCGCGTGGTCCACCTGCACCAAGTCGTGCGGCGTGGGCTCGCAGCAGCGCAGCCGCGCCACCGTCGAGCCCACGTTCGGCGGCAAGGCGTGCCCGCACTCCGCCGAGACGCGCGCTGTGCCGTGCGCGGTCGACTGCGTGGAGGGCTCCTTCGGCGCGTGGTCCACGTGCACCAAGTCGTGCGGCAGCGGCTCGCAGCAGCACAGCCGCGCCACCGTCGCGCTGTGCTGGGACAAAGCGGAGTGGCGTTACTTCGTGAATCCACCTGTGCCTCGGAAGCACGGCAAACGATATTCGATGGACACTTGTGGAGACGGCCCTGGCTCGACAGGTGCGGACGACCCTGGCTCGACAGGTGCGGACGACCGTTCGACCCGTCAGATGGTACGAGCAGAAGACCGTGATCTCCAACGCGCCATGGCGGAGTCTGCGCTTTCGGCCGAGGCGGACAGCGTGGAGCGCGAGGGGTTTCGCCAGGAGGTAGCTGCCGCCACGCGCGCATCAGAAGGAGACCTTCCGCCGGCGGTTAATGGCGTGCTCGAAATGCACTGGCGCACAGATGCCAACGGCGAGCCGTCCATTGGTGGTCAGCACAGCCAGGTCGTGCAGCTCGCCGAGGTTCCGGCGGAGGGCAGTTGTGCTCTGCAAGCGCTATTGCGCTTGATGTGGTTGTACTGCGATTCGGGAGCGCTTGACGCTGTCACACTGCAAGGCCGGTTGGGCAGCTTACAGGTGTATGTGCCGGATGTACCCGCCAACCCGACCCGCGAGGAGCTTGTCGAGGGAGCGCCAAAAATGCGCGCCGCCTTTGTGCACTATCTCAGGGACGAAGCGGTCCAGCTCGAAGGCGGCCAGGCGCGTTACAAGTTGCCTGACGACGAAGTGATGGCGCAGCTAACTGGGTTAGGCTGGCCGACGGTGGAGGAAGGGGAAGGCCGCACTGTTGCCAATTTCTACCGTGCGCGCGCCAGCGAGTTTGAAGGTGAGGGTGGGGCACAACCTGATGCGTGCATTGCGGATTTGCTCCTGCTCGGCCAAATGCTAAGCGTCCGATTCACCTTGCGTGTGGTGGCGCCGGGCCTGGAGTGGCACGATTTGCTGTACCGAGCAGAGAACAGGTTGGTGGGTGCAGCGCCAGCAGTCGCGGAGCTCGTGGCGGCGAAAACCTGGCGCTACGTCTTCACAGATGTCGTTCCAGACGAGGCGCCCTTTTTTGTTGGTGATATCTTGAATCACCCGATGCGTCGTTCTTCGCTTACGGGCGGGCACTTTACGCCCGCTAGCAGAGGGGAAGTGAAGAAAGTGGAGGAGGCGGAGCAGTGCAGGGACGAGTACGCGGCACGTGTCGAGGCTATTTACGCTGGCCTGTTTCTCGGCAGCAAGGAAGCGCTGGCTGACGCACAGTGGCTGGAACGCATTCGAGTGACGCACATACTTAGCGTCACGTCACGATCACCCTTCGATAAGTTGGACGGCAGCAACAACTACATAACCCAGCACTTGCCGCTCGAGGACACGCAGGAAGCTCCTATCGAGAACTGCTGGGAGACAGCGTTCAACTTTCTCAACAAGTGCGCGAGCGAGGGGGGCACCGTTCTCGTGCATTGCACGATGGGGCGATCGCGCTCCGCCGCCATTGTTGTAGCGTGGGGCATGTGCTGGCGTTATTTGACGCTGAAAGAGGCGTGGGAGGCGACGGACGGGGTGCGCGCCATCCGGCCTAACGAAGGGTTCGTCCGGAAGCTGATGGAGCTGGAGCGTTTCTCGCGCGTCGAGAGGGGCTTGTCCAATGAGAACACTTTCGGCAACGATGATGACCGGTCCCATCGCTGCGCCAAGCGTGATGCTGCTGCTGCTGCTGCTGCTGCTGCTGCTGCTGGTGGCGGTGGTGGTGGTGGTGCGCGCGATGCTGGCGGAGCCGACGACGGAGCCGACGACGGAGCCGACGACGGAGCCGACGACGGAGCCGACGACGGAGCCGACGACGGAGCCAACGACGGAGCCGTCGACGGAGCCGACGACGGAGCCGACGACGGAGCTGACGACGGAGCCGACGACGGAGCCGACGACGGAGCCGACGACGGAGCCGACGCCCGCGACGACGCCCGCGACGATGCCCGTGACGACCAAGCCAGCGCCAGCGGCACAAAGGCCACAGGCGAGGCAGTGGCGTGCGATTTGATCGCTTCAATGCTTGAGCAACCCGGCGGGAGCGTGCTGCTGGCGGTCTACGGTCACCACTCCGTTCGCGTGCTGAGTTCCGATCTGCAGCAGGTGAGCTCAGTGGCGGGCGACGGCGGGCAGGGGCACCAGGACGGCGTTGCGGCGGAGGCGCAGTTCTACTGCCCTTGTGCTTTTGCGGTGCTGACCGACAGGCGGGTGCTGGTGGCGGACTACGGCAACCACAGCATCCGTGTGCTGAGCGCAGACCTGCAGCAGGTGAGCACGGTGGCGGGCAACGGCGAGGAGGGGCACCGGGACGGCGCTGCGGCGCAGGCGCAGTTCTGCGGCCCTGCCTTTCTCGTGTTGCTGCCCGACGGGCGCGTGCTGGTGACGGACACGAAGAACGACTGCCTTCGCGTGCTGAGCGCCGACCTGCAGCAGGTGAGCACGGTGGCGGGCGACGGTGAGAAGGGGTACCAAGACGGCGCTGCGGCGCAGGCGCAGTTCGACAACCCTGCCGGCCTCGCGTTGCTGCCCGACGGGCGGGTGCTCGTGGCGGACTGCTACAACCACTGCATCCGCGTGCTGAGCGCCGACCTGCAGCAGGTGAGCACGGTGGCGGGCGACCGCGAGGCGGGGCACCAGGACGGCGCTGCGGCGCAGGCGCAGTTCAATGGCCCTGGCAGCTTCGCACTGCTAACCGACGGGCGCGTGCTGCTGACAGACGAGGCGAACCACCGCATCCGCATGCTGAGCGCCGATCTGCAGCAGGTGAGCACGGTGGCGGGCGACGGTGAGAAGGGGTACCAAGACGGCGCTGCGGCGCAGGCACAGTTCAACTACCCTTCCGCCCTCGCGCTACTCCGTGATGGGCGGGTGCTGGTGTTGGAACAAGGCAACCACCACATCCGTGTGCTGAGCGCTGACTTGCAGCAGGTGAGCTCGCTGGCGCCTGTGGGTGGCGGCGGCGGAGGCACCTGCCTGCTGGTTCCTGCCGCCGTCGTTGACGCCGCCGACGCCCGCGTCGACGGCCAAGCCAACGGGCAGCAGCAGCTGCTGACCACCGCCGCCGGGCTGACCCAAGCAGAGTATGCGGTTTACGCGCAAGCGTTAAGCGGCAAGGCGCAGAACATGGAAGTGCTTATTCACGCGCAGGCCAAGGTGCAGAAAATAGCAAATGTGGCCACTAGTGTTAGCCGAGTGCTGGCGACGACAGCAGGTGCCCATCTGCTGGTCCGCCTCAACAGCAAAAGTGTGACCGGTCTTCCGGCATACACGCTCGCCATGAAGCCAGTGCTGTGGAACCATCTCATGACCGAGATGCTGTCGGTGCGCCCAGGCGATATCAGCTGGTCTTCCGAGTTCAAATCGATGGCGGGAGCGCTGGCTGAGCTGTTCACCCTAGCTGCTGTGGGTGAGGGTGAACCGTGCATTGTCGGCGACGAACCGAATTCCGCAAGCAGTTGTGTGGTGGCAGTGGGAGACGTTAGCGCCAGCATCGAGGCGGTGCCACCGTATCGCCAGGTCCGCATCGCGACGGCAGGGCAGCCGGTGGTTTCCGTCGGCAGTGATGACGAATTTGGGGTGGACGTGGACAGCCCGACAGCCCTCGTCATCAGTTCGGGCGGTGCCGAAGGCGGAGCGGAATCTGAGCTGCACAATGGTGACGGTGTGCTTGACGTTTGCGGGATTGGGTGCAAGAGTTCTTCTGACGCTGCTGCCACGGCAAAGCAGATGAACCATGTGCTGCAGGCAGACGACGAGGTCAAGACCCTCACGCTTTGTCGCCGCCACGAAACCGGGGATGTTGAGGTGGCGGCCGAAGTGGAAGCGCTGGTGCAGAGTGCAATGGATGCCCTGGCAAGCACGGTTTCGGGTCGGGTTGCGAAAGGCTCCGTCAGAGCAGCGGTGGTTGCGGCACGGCATGCGATTCAGCATGGTGTACAGCGTGTGCTTGCTTCTGCTGCCGAAGCTGAGGCAGCCCGGGCACAGCTCGCAGAAAAGCTTGCCCAAGCTCATCAGAAAGAAGCCGCAGCTGAGCGTGCTCTTGATGCTGAGGAGCGTGCACAGCAGGAGCCTGCTGTTGTGGGCCCCTTGCGCGCACTGCAGCGGGGGGGAGATAATGTTGAACTCGCTGCCGCAGCAGCGGGCGCAACTGGCGCACTTGAAGCAGTGAAAATTGCGGAGAAGAAGGCAGCAGCTGCCTTGGAGCTGGCGGCGGCAGCAGCAGCGCAGACGCCGCAAGCCATGGTGGCGCGCCAGGCGCAAGAGGATTGTGCGAAGGCCAAGGCGTTCAGTGCGACGAAGCTCGACGAAGTGGCTAGCGCGCTCGCGGCTGCACCGCAAAAAAGTGTGGTTGTGCGCAGCGCTCTCTCGTTGCTGCAGGTGGACCAGGAAAGAGTAGGCAGTGGGGGTGCCCAGCCCGGCACGCTCGTAACACCGCATGGCTTGGGCATGGTTGAGGCGCTGATAGAGGAAGGCATATACCATGCCACAGCCTCAGGCGAGTTTACGGTGGGAATGCTGACTGGGATGGCCCGCCTAGTGGATTACGAGCGCAAGCGCAAGCACTACCTTGCCATGACACCGGAAGAGCGAGTAAGCGCAGACGGCAGCGAGCTGTTTGAGAAGCTGAAGCGCGCATCTGCTTGCGATGGCGGCGCCGACGTTGCCGAGGACAACGGCGATGGCGGCGCCAGCGCGGACGTCGCCGGTGCCGGCCTGAGCGAGAGTGCCGGCGATGTTCGGCTGCCTGGCGCTGCACCGGCGCCTGCACTCACTCTGGTGTTCCTCAAGGACGGTGAAGAATTCGGCGTGGCTTGGCATCGCAATGATAAGGGCGACCGTTCTGTGCTGCATGTCGTGCCGGGTAGCGCTGCTGCTCACAGTGGGGTGCAGGTCGGTGACAGGCTGCACAAGTGGCAGCACAATGACGGCGCCCCACCGAACGCGATGCGCATCGGCTGCGGCATCGCCGAGGGCGAGTCGGTCAATGTGCAAGGGCGGTGCACTGTGTGGTTGCGCGATCCGCCGACACTGCTCGACAATGTCGTGGTGGAGGGTGCGGAGGGCGCCTCTGTGGTGGAGGGCGGCGGTGACGGCGGTGAAGTGCTGATTCCGATGCTCCACTGCAAAACTGCGCACATGGCGAGACTCGCGAGGACTGGTGTGGATCGTGCCGAAAAGGACGTTGTGCAGGAGCAGCTTGATCAAACGGAACTGCGCGCGCTGAATGAAGCTGTGGTGGGCGCGTTCGGTGAGGGCGGCTGCACCTGCGACCGCACGACGCAGGTCGCCGAGCACCCCGCCAACAAACTCTGCGATCTTTGCGCGTGGAAGCCTGGAGAGCGGACCGCTGCTGGCGACAAGGTGCGCAAGAGCTTGCTGACGGCACTTTGCGCGAACGCGGGGCGGAGCGCGGCAGCCGCCAGATTTGCGAGGCGGGCACGCGCCGTCGTGCAGCATGCGGCGGTGCTGCCGGCGGCGGCGTCGTCGGCGGCGGCGGCGTCGTCAGCGGCAGCGCCGCCGGCGCCGACGACGTGGGGGAGCCAAGCGAGCATTGCGCTCGAGCAGGCGTGCTTCGACTGCCGCGGCAGTGAGGCGGCAGAGTGCTGCTTGCGGGTAGTGACACAGTGGTCGCAAAAGGGCCGCTGGCCCATCAATGTGGAGGTGGAAGACCAGCTGCTGGTGATGGGCGGTGGCGCGCAGAGCATTGCTGCCGGGTGCCGCGCAAAGGGCATCCGCTTGGACAAGCTCGGACCAAGCATGCTTTTCAACCGCACGCCCGAAGAGAAGAAGCGCGATGCGTGGCACGTGGCGGCGGCGGCACAACTGATGCCGGACGGGCCGATGGGCGATGATCCAGACACCATGCACATGGGGCTTACGAACCCCCAGGGTCGTGGTGGCGCAGGAACGCTGGCCTGGATCGGGGCGCCTGGTGCTGGCGGCAGGGGCTACTGGACCACTGAGCCGACTGTGGCTGCGCTCATGCGCTTCTACAGTCACGTGTTCAAGGGAGGCCACCTGAACGAGAGCTCGTTCTGCATCACCACGTGGACTGCGAAATCAGTTAAGTTTTTTTTCAACATCGTTGCGGGCTACGGGTGCGCAACGGGACCGCAGCAGCGGGGGAAGAAGAGGCAGAGGTCGCGCAAAAAGCGCTCTGATGATTCCGACGGATCAGGATCTGAGAGCTCCGATGGATCCGAAAATGCCGGAGCCCCAGGAGATGGATCCGAAAATGCTGAGAGCTCCGATGGATCCGAAAATGCCGGAGCCTCAGGAGATGGATCCGAAATTGCCGGAGCCTCAGGAGCCAAATCGAAATGGATGGGACGTGGGGAACTTAAGAGGCCGCCTCCGGAGCGCTCAGGAGCTGAGCGCCCTGCTAGGACTGTGAGGCGTAACTATGCGCCAAGCACGAGTGAGAGTGAGAGCGATTGAGGCTAAGCGAGAGTTAGGGTCTGTGGAGGCCTTCCCCCCCACTCTCGTAACAAAAAATCTTTTGTCCATCTCCATTACTTTTCACTCAACTCCACTCAACTCCAAAGTGAATGAGTGGCTGTGGCACTTTTTTTGTTTTGTGTTGCGAAGTTGGGGTTTGCAAAGCATGGGGGACGAAGGGCACGAGCTGGGCGCGGGCGTGTGGTCGTCCATCGACGAGCACCTCTTCACACTCGGTCTTGTTTCTGTTGATGTGGCGGCTGACGGCAACTGCCAATTCCGTGCGCTCGCACACATGCTGCTACGTGATGGGCGGCGACACGATGAAGTGCGGGCGTGTGTCGTCAAAGTGCTGCGCGCCGGCGCCGCCGTGTTCTGCGATCACGTGTGCGAACAAGACCTGGTTGGGCTGCCACCTCAGGCGGCCGGCCCGGCAGCGGCGGTACCGCTGTGGGACCGCTTCCTGGCGCACATCGAGTGTGCCGGCACGTGGGGCAACTACGTGACGCTGCTGGCCGCCGCCTACGGGTTCCGGTCCACCATTTACGTGGTGCCGCGCACGGGCATGCCGCTAATGGTGCTCTCACCGCCGGCGCCTGTTGGTGAGGTGCACCTGGCCTTTTCACCCGAGTGGCACTTCCGGGCGACCATGCCGCTCGTGGCTCGCGTGCCCGACCCCCGGGCTGACAACATTCGTAATGTTCGGCGCGCACCGAAAACGAGTGTCAATGGCCCTTTAGGAAATCCAACTGATGCAGCTTCCAGCCGGGGTCCGGGCGCCGCCACCGGTGCCGGCGCCGCCGCCGCCGCCGCTGCCGCCACCACCGACACCGCTGTTGCCGGCAACGCTTTGTGCCTTGCGGACAGCGACAGCAACGCCTACATCGACCTGAGCAACAGCAACGCATGCATCGACCTGTGCAATAGCGATGCGGACGAAACGGCACTGCCCTCCCCTAACGCTCCCGGCATGGCAGTGCTTCTTCGCGTTGCGGCGCCTGTGGCAGCCGGCTCGTCGCGCAGCCGCGATGGCACGGCGGGCCGGCAGCACGGCATGCCCAGCGCTGCGGTGGCCGCAGCAGGGCGCCTGCGCGCACAGGGCGCCGTGACCGACCAGCGCTCGCCGGTGAGCCGCCTCAAGAGTTTCGAGAAGGCGCTGGGCGCGGCAGCCGTCGAGGCGGTGCAGCGGCGCGCGACCGCCTGCGGCCAGGTGCCGGTCGTGCTCGGCGAGGGCGGCACATCGCAAGCGCGGTGGGTGATGGCAGACCCCACAGCATACCTGGAGGGCGAGAGCCTCCTCTTTACGCCACTGGTGAGCAAGCAGGTGAGAGCGTTCCAGGAGGTGCAGCGCCGCCGCTTAGAGGGCGTGTGGCTCCCTGTGAAGTGGGAGGGCTCCAGCGGTGTGCCGGGCCGGGGGTCAGGGCCAGTGCCGGGCGGCAGCACCAGGTCGGTGCCCGGCGCCCTGCTGCCGGTGGGCGCACACGAATTGATGCAGCAGCTCCCGCTGATCAACATGCTGCTTGGGCACGCCATGCGGACAGTGGTCGAACCCGGGAGTGGTGCGAAGCTGCGCGCGCGCCTGACCCGGGTTCGCAACACTGTGAATTCTGCGGCCATCATCATCACGCAGCTCGTGACGGCTGGCGAGCTCCGCCCGGAGGATGCCGTGTCCAATTTGCTGCACGACATGGTGCGCGTCGCGCGAAAGGTGGCGAGTGTCACCGCAGTGAGCGCCTACACCATCTCGATCTACAACCACATGTACGGCAAAGGTGGCAAGCCGGACGTACAGTACCGGTCCAACGGCACTGCGGAGGACTGGCTGCGGTGCGCGAAGGTCATGATCTGCATGCTCGACGTGGCGTGCGCGAACGCGCTAAATGCCGCAGACCAGGAGAAGACCATGACGCACGCGCCACCGCTCGGCGAGGCGCAGAGCGCGGAGGCGGCGTTGGACCGCGCGGCAGCCCGCTGCAAGTCCGCCGCAACGTGCACCAAGGGCAGTCGCGCGAGGGCTGCCGCTACGGCGAACCTTGCGGCGGGCAAGTACCGCGGGCTCCGCTGGTACCTCCACTGCATCGATGAGCTGGAGCTGCTGCTGGCGGGCACCACCACCGTGTACCGCGCAGCCCGCGACGATCCTTTGGGCAGCAGCGCACACGGAGCGGCGGTGGAGCTCGTGGAGCGCTTCCCTGGCGTGCGCTCCTACTTCTTCTCTGGCGAGACGGGCGGCGGCAGCGCCACGCGCGCCACTGTCGTGCACCTGCTCAGGGGCGCGCGAGAGTTGCGCCAGGTAGTGTTGCCTGTTGTTGCGCTGTACCAGAGCAACTCACGTCCCAGCACGCTCATCTGGGTAAATGTGGGTGATGTGGGAGCTACCCTGGGCGCGGTGGGTGGCAGCGGCGGTGGTAGCGGCGGTGGCGGTGGCGGCGACGGCGGCAGCTGCAGCAACGTGGTGTGGAGCGCGACACAAAACCGTCACAGGTGCAAGACCGTCAAGGGCGCGGAACAGGAGCACCCTTGCGGCACGCAGCTCGCCAGGGCGCTACTTGATGAGACAGCTGACTTTGTGGACGGCGGCGGGCGCCAGGACGCGCCACTCTTTACCGGGCGGCGCTCGCTCAACGTGTCGCGCTTGCGGCTCACGACCGACGAGCTTGCGGTCAACCACAAGTTCGTGATCGGTTCCCTACTTGGCCTCATTGGGGCGCCGGGCATGCAGGACCTGCGGTCGGAGCTCTGTGTGGTTCTGATGGTGTCACTTGCGCTCGGCCTGCCGTGGGGTCTGGACGGTGGGCGGCACCCGTCATACCCGCTCCGGGTCCTGGAAGAGGCGATGGCCGCACTGATGCGCTCCATGGAGTCTGACGACCCCCAGAAGCGTGTGTACAACCCCTTCCCCATCCACAGGGTCGGGCAGTGGGTGGAGCCATTCCCGGGTGCCCGGCCACGGCTGGATGAGGACAACGGCCTGCGCGAGAGGGCGGTGCAAGGCGACAACTTCATGGCGCTCGCACTCGGTGGTAACTCCGGCCGCACGCGGGCACCGTCGACGCGTGAGGAGGCGCACGCGGTGGCTCTCGCGCACGAACGGCACATGCTGCAGCAGGCAGGCATGCTGCAGCTCGCCACTGAGAAGCGGCAGCTGCCCACCAAGCTCCAAGCGGAGCTTGGCGGCATGACACAAGCTGTGCCTGTGTCCGTGAAGGCGTGCGCGGCCGGCAACCATGGTCATGTGTGCTACTGTGGCGGCACGGTTGACCCAGCCCTGGACAACTGGACAGTCGTGTGCCCTGTGGAGCAGGGCCCAGGACGAGTGAAGCGCCATGAGACCTGGCACGCGCCATGCTGGGAGCTTGCTCGCGCTGTTGCTGGCAGCGCACCCGCGGCGGCGTCGCTGGCAGGGCAAAGCAGTGTGCAGGCGCTCGCGGCCGGCGCCCCATTGCTTCTCGTGCACGTCTGCGGCACGATCAGGAAGGAGCAACTGGCGGCGGCGGTGCTGCTCGTGCAGGGGTTGCTGGCGGCACCCAGTGTGCATGCCTTTGCTGCTGCGCAGGCCGTGCTTCGCGCAAACGCGGGCAACTGCGTTGATGTTGCGGGCGGCGTGCTGCCCGCGCCGCCCGCCCCGCCCCGCCGCCCGTCAGCGGTGGTGGCCAACGCCACCAGCCTGACCATTGTTGGGAAGATGCGCAAGTGCAAGGATTGCGAAGCCAAGCTCCTCAAGGGCACCCTTATTGCAGAGACCAACGGGCCGCCGCCCCACGGGCACCAGCAGTGGGGCACCCAGTGGCACGGGCGCTGCTGGCCGTGCATTGGCTTGTACCTGGGCAGCGGGCAGCTGGGCGACATTACCGTGGTCTGGGGCTCCTCCGAATCCATGGGAAAGCGGCTGGCCCACTTCCCGCACCTGCTGGCGCTGGTCAGGGGAGCGGTGACCGCTGGCAACGTGATGTGCTGGGACAGTGTGTCGGCCGCAGCGTATTGCGCCGCACACCCCGCCAGCAAGCAGCCCGCTGAGCGCAGCACACAAGGCTCAGGGAGGACGCCTAGGGTCAAAGGGGGAAAAAGGGTTGGTAGGGAGGACGTCTTTGGCCAGCAGCGCCATGCCGGCGCCAGCCGGCCCCGCAATGAAGGCAAGTGGGGGGACGACGAGTTGGCTGGCCTTAGTGCTGCCGCCGCCGCATCTGGCACGAAGGTGGGGCGTAGTTACTTGGCATTCATCCCAACGCGCAACCTGAGGCAGATCGTGTCGAAGGTCCAGTGTCTTGCGCGGCTGAAGGTGGGGGCGGCACAGGAAACCTTAGCCCTATGCGGCGGCGGGCGTGTGACCTTGCGCGATGGTGACAACAGTGAGGACGACACGGCACGCTCCCATGGTGGTGGCGGAGCCGGCACTTTTTCCAGCCAGGAAAAGGACAATTTGAAGGTGGGTGTCGCAATGTTTGGGTGCGGCCAGTGGCTGAAGATTCTCCACCACTTTAAGTTCGCTTCGGGCCGCACGAACGTCAATCTGAAGGACAAGTGGCGCCAAATGGTAACCCTAAACGAGAAGATGAAAGGACAGAAGAGGACGGAGCAGCTGCAGTGCAGCAATGATGGCGGTGGGCATGAGCCCGGGCGCAGTGACAGTGGCAGGTGCAAGCCTGGCAGCTTGGTGGACACGGCACGCGGGCAGGGGCACGAATCGCCGGCACGGGCACCTGCTGCTAGGGAAGCAGGCGCACAGCCGCTGCTGGCAGGGTACTCGACTGTGCCTCGCCCCTGCCGCAAGCTGTTGTGCAAAAAGGAGCCATGTTCTAGCGCGAAAAGGTTGGTGTTTTCAGGTAACCCCCCGCCCCGCCCTGTCTCGAGTGGTCGAGAGCAGATGGATAATGCGAGCATCGCTCGCGCGCGGCTGCAAAATTGGCCTTTGCCTTGCAAGCCTGTAGCCGACAAGGTCGGGACGGCCGGCACGGCGGGCAGCAGTGAAGATGTCAGCATTACTGACGATCACCAAGAGGACGATGCAGATGACACGGGCCTGCGCAGTGACAGCAGCAGCAGCCGCAAGCGCGACAGCACAAGTGCATTCGGCCAAGCCTGCGGCGGCGGAGCACCTTTTGAGAAAAGCAGCACGAAGCGCGTCAAGTGGACTGCTGTGGAAGTCCAAGCCCTGCTGGATGGTGTGAAGGAACATGGTGCGGGAAAATGGCGGCGCATTCTGGATTGCGGTGGCTTCCACCGCTGTCGCACAACCATAAGCCTTAAGGACAAGTGGAAGCAGTTTAAGTGAGTAGAGGATCTGAGTCAAGATTCGGACCCGGCTCCACTGGCGGTAAGAGCTCGGGCTCTGAGTAAGGGAGGGGGGGGTATCTTTTGCTGATGGTTTCTTATGCTGGGCAAACAGAATTCGTGTGCAGCAATAAGCTGTAGCATTGGTGAGTGGTTCGTTCTAACTTATTACTGCTGTGAACCTCCACTAACCCAAACCCTTTGCCACTGCCTTTAGTTGCTTGTTTAAATTCATATAAAAGGAAGTTAGCAAAAGTGAATGATTATAATAATTAGTGGGTCATGGGCTAGGTCAGAGTAGGGGCCACTCGGCTTAGCACGGGTGCGCACTTTGATTTGCTGAAGCTAAATGACGTTACATTTATGCGCCAGCTCAGCGCAGCTGGCCTGTGGCCTGCATAGCTTAGGGTTAGTGGTCCTTAGGGTTAGGGGTAGGGTTAGTGGTCCTTAGGGGAGGGCGGCAGCGGCGGTGCGGCGGTGGCGGCGGCGGCTCGCATGGCGGCGGCGCGCCCAGGGTTCGGGTTCGGGTTCGGGTAACCCGTACTCACTCACTCACTCACTCACTCGCTCACTTACTCACTCACTCACTCACTCACTCACTCGCTTAGGGTTAGGGTCTTAGGGTTAGGGTTAGGGTTAGGGTTAGGGTTAGGGTTAGGGTTAGGGTTAGGGTTAGGGTTAGGGTTAGGGTTAGGGTTAGGGTTAGGGTTAGGGTT
>Ga0308018_10001063_pt1 | contig 12992 bp, 10 predicted proteins | sample Neamet282_FD_203130 | JGI IMG/M metagenome (GOLD analysis project Ga0308018, IMG submission 203130) | Marine microbial communities from water near the shore, Antarctic Ocean - #282 | ecosystem: Environmental > Aquatic > Marine > Unclassified | place: Southern Ocean | collected 2014-10-01
AAGTGGGGGGGGGTACGCCGGGGGTGGGTGTGCTGATTTAGGCGTATTGCGCATTTTGTTGCATACAACCGAGAAGGAATGTAAATTATCGCCCTATTGAAAAGCTCGGAGCAATGCACGGTGCGTAGCGACGCAGAACTTCTCGACCACATTCTCAACCACATTGATAACGGTACAACCGATCTCGGTGATGAAGATTGGTGTGAGCCCGTGGAAAACTACACTTCTCAATCACGCTTCGATGCTGAAAGGCGGCTCATGCGGCGCCTACCTATTCCTTTTTGTCCAGTTGTTGCTTTACCTGAAGCTGGCTCCTACGTGGCGCGGGCTTCCGCCGGTGTTCCGCTTGTGGTAGTCCGGGGTCTGGACGGTTCGATTAGGGCATTTCGTAACGCGTGCCGGCATCGTGGCATGCAATTGGCTGATGGTTCCGGTTGTACGAAGATCTTCCGCTGTAATTATCATGGTTGGGCATACCGACTAGATGGTCGGCTTGAATACGTGCCACACGAACATGGTTTTCCTGATCTCGACAAAGATAGCAACGGTTTGGTGCCCGTTCATGCGGTGGAGGTCCACAGTGGTTTGGTATTTGTCACGCAGGATGAACCCGTTGGGCTTGGTGCTTTAGAATCACTGCCTGAACTACTGACTGAGAATCAGGTACTATTCGATTCGAGCGAGTCTGTTGAGGACATCAACTGGAAGCTGACCGCCGAGGGAACACTGGAAGGCTATCACATAAAGCCAACACATCCAGAATCCTTCTATCCTTATGGTTATGACAACCTAAACGTCATTGAAATGCAGGGGCCAAATTCCCGCGTGTGTTTTCCTTTTAGGCGCATTGAAAAACTGCGCGACGCACCGCGAGAGAACCTGTCGTTGGATCGTATGGTTACACTGGTTCACCGAATTTTTCCTTTTGCTTCTATTAATCGGCTATCGCAACACTGCGGTATGAGCTTCGCTGAACCTGAATCACCAACACGGACACGTTACTTCAACTATAAACTCACACTGCCAAAACCGAATGGTAGTGCTGCCACCGAAGAGGACTTAGCTCGCGCCAAGAAGGACGCCGCTTTTCTTTCAGACACCGGCAATCAGGAAGATGCGAAGGTAGTGAGTGATATTCAAGCTGCTATGAGTTCTGGAGCCAACACGCACTATAGGTTCGGCCGATTTGAATCGGCGATTCATCACCTTCATAGCAATTTGGCCCGGTATCTTGAGCGATTGGACGAGTTCGAGAAAAGTTAATCGTTCGTCCACAATAGTATGTATAGGAGTGAGATGGAACCTCTCCCGAGCAAGAAACGTGCCCTGGGGGTGAGCGTACTGACTGGTCGGTGTGTATAGGAGAAGTGGTGAAGCTGATATCTAGCAAGAAAACGGGATGGAAAAAAACTTGGCGGTATTTATGACTATACCTGTGCATTTATAAATATAAATAATCATATACTATTGGAGCTTTTCAGTAATATTCATTGCAACAATGCAAATTAGTCGGTGGCTTCCTAAAGAGCAGCTGAACCAGCTACCCTTTAGATCGCAATATAATACAAACTTATAATTGGTTTAAGTAACCATCTAACCGGTCCTGAGCCACCATAAAAGCTGCTTTCTTGTCTATCGCAGCAGTTTTTATAGCCTCTAGATTCGATCCAGAACCGACCTTGATAACCCCTACCATAGCCATCATTAGGTGGGGAGTGCATTGGTAAACGTAAACACCATCCTGATCAAAAGTGACAGTAACCTCTTGACCCATGCCTCCCTGCCAACCTTCTGCACCTTCTGGCTTCATTCCCTCCATAGACTCTGAATTATGACCAGGATTTGTTGCTTTAAACGTGACAGAATCGCCAGGATTTATACTTAAGACTGCTGGTTCAAAGACCATCACACCATCTGGGCCAGTGTTGAGCATCTGCACCTCATGGCTTTCCGCAAGGGCCGTACCAGAAAGTATTACTAAAGAACCGGCAAGCATCGTGTTTAGAAATTTCATCGTTCATCCTCTTTACTTCAATTTATGTGCTTAAAGTCTTGTGAAGTGAGCACTAAAAAACACTTCGTCCATCAATACGTATTAATACGCTAATTGGGTCATTTCAAGTAAATTTTACTGCCTAGCGTTAATCAGTCTGATTTCTTTCTAAAGATTCCTGTATAGAAACTTTAATCCATTCTCTGAACAACGTGTGTGTGGCCACGCCATTTGAATTAAAAGAATAAGTAAGTCCTTCCAAATCTCGTTCCACCCTCCTTTGAATCCCTTTACCAGACATCAAGTTAGAAACAATCAAAACATCTCTCCCATCATACGACCTGCTAGATACAAACTCTCTCATTCGTTGGACATTTGCAGCCCGAACCTCCGGCGGCGCATCATCTTGCAGTGTAAGCGGCATCACTTCCAAGAACCCACCATTTGCACTCAAATAAGATGAGATATTGTCCATCATCTCTAACTGCGAAGCATTATCTTCGCCACTAACCGGACCATGTGCGACAATCAAAACAGCCTCATTCGAAGGATCTGCACTAATTTCATTTGCGAAATCTAGTACAATTTCTCGAACTAGCGGATGATCACCAATAGGCTCAAGAAAGACTGCACGCCGACTATTTACTCTCTCGACATTGGCATAAGAATAATTATCTTCTAAGTTAAAGATATAACGCCATTGCCGAATCAAGGTGTTAAAGGGACTGGCACTGACCGGAACGATATAAGTTTTACCATCGCCCGCTTGGTCCATTTCTAATAAAGAGCATTCTATATGCCTTGAAGACATCATGCTCATTCCGTAAGCTATCGTTGTCTGATAGGTTTCTGAAAAATCTTCCATACTATTATATAAATCAGCATCCCCTTCCTCCCCAAATCCATGCGCGAGAATTAAAAGACCCGGAGCGCTATTAGCTTCGTTTACTGGATGTGGCCAGTAATAATCGCCTCCCATTGATTTCATTACAAAAGACATCTGCTTGTCAGTCATATCTGACATGCTTGGCATGGAATCTCGAATTTCTTGATACTTTGAGCTCATTGTTTCCATTCCTGCCTGAGGAAACCTCTTACCTAATTCATCTGCCGGGAATTCGCATAAGTCTTGGCTGAAACCTAGAACCGGAACCAAAAATAGAGCAGATGTAAAACAGATCCTTAAAAGTCTAGTGCGGTTCTCTTTGGGGGAGCGAAGAATTAAAAATTTCATAATTCATACCTTACAGAAAACCTTAAGCTGCGGCCTGGCTCTAACAATAGATCCAAATTGCTGTCACTAGCGTTCTTCCCTGCCACAGTAGGCCAGCTCCAAAATTTCTCATTAGTGATATTTTCTATCCCAAATCGCAATTTTAAAGACTCACTCAAATCCATACTGATGTAGGTATCCAAAGTAAAAATTTCATCTAATTGCAATCTAGCTTCGCACCCCGATCGTCCACACGAGGGCTCTAGAGAGCCCCCTATACTCCTCCTATAAGTTAAATAAGAATTCACACTGAGGTTACTAGTAGGCGTCCAATTAATATTAAAGATCGCTTCATCAGGATCAACCGATAATATAGTTTCTCCTGTATTCGAGTCCTCTCCTTTACTAACTATTAGAGCCAAAGAAGCGTTCAGGCTATCTGAAATTGTTCCTGATAGCTCTGCCTCAATACCTTGTATCTCTACATCATCTTTATTTTGATAACTGTAAATCGTTAATCCGCGATCCGTAGTTCTACTAATTCCACTTTCAATAAAATTTTCGTAATTATTCCTAAAGGCAGTGATTGCCCAGCGTGCATTCCCTAAATCATGGAAATCTCCTCTTAATCCAATTTCGATCCCATCACTAGATTCGGCTTCAAGCGCTGGGTTGGGTTCTAGTCCATAATAGTAGGCAAAATTAGTAAAAGAAATGTTTGCACTCTCATAGTCAGGGCTCCTAAAACCTTCAGCATATTGTACGAAAAGAGAGGCATAATCCGTAAAATCATATAAATACCCAAGCTTCAAAGAAACTGCACTGTCATCTATGTAAGCAAGCTGATTGTTTAAAACATTACTATTATTAAACAAACTATCCGTTTGCGGATCTAGCTCATAACTATCGTATCTAGCACCAAAAACTAACGTCTGATCTTCAGTTAAAGACACCCTATCACTAATATAAAATCCAACTCTGGTAGTCGTTGTATCAGGAAATGTTTTATTTGGGTAAAGCTCACCACCGATATTATAGTTCTTTGCTCCAGTTCTTAAATTAGTTTCATCTTTATAACGAACCCTCTCTACCTCGATTTCCTCATGCTCATAACCGTAAACAATTTGGTGATTGCTAATTTTCTTAAGTGCATTAAGGGCTATCCCCTGTATCTTTTGATTGAAGCGGTAATCACGAGATTCATTAATTGCAGTTGGAGGAGATCTCAGTCCTGAGAGGAATTTAGATTTTGATGAGGATGTCATCTGCTTCTGGTCAGTGCCCTGTGAAAAAAGGCTTATATTAAAGCTGTCGAAAAAAATGGTTTCTGAGCTTGACGATAATGCTAAAGAAACTCTGTTTCGCGTTCCCTCGTCCACACCGAGGGATGATGAGGTAGCTATCGGCGTAGGGAAATAAGAAAACCCCTCTTCGGTTGCGAGATCCCAATCCGCATCCCATTCTTGCGAATCTAGAGTCAGAGTAAGTTCCGTATTTGTGGTTAGATCATACTTCAGTTTTGCAAATAAGCTCTGCTGAGTTCCATCCATTTGGTTTGGCTCTAATTTTGCGTCCCTATGGGGCTCCAATTCGTTTAGGTTTCTTTTTGTCGCCTGAAAAATACCTGAAAGCCGCTCCCCTGAGCGAGCTGCTAAAATATTCATTTTTTCCTGACTTGAGCTGAAATCGAAAGAAGATAAAAGTGACAAGTAACTCTCACCAACAGCAGCGAGATCCTCTGGGTCTTTTGTTATGTATGATACTGCCCCCGCTAATCCGTCAGAGCCATACAGAGCAGAGCTTGGTCCTTTTAAAATCTCAACCCTACTTAGTAAATCAGTATCAACTAGGTCTCGGCCGTATCCGGTGTACGCATCCGCAACTCTCACGCCATCTAACAGTATGTTAACGCGCTTACCACCTAGCCCTCGGATCGAATAACCGCCATTTACCGAACGTCCCAGATAATCGCTTCGCCCTACTGAGACACCTACTGTTTTATTAACAATATCCGCTATATTTGCAACGATCCTCGTATCCATATCCTCCAAGTCAATAGTCGACACAGAGCCAACAACTTCGCTCAAAGGCAGAGGCGTTCTCGATGAGATAACTACTATTTCTTCAACCTCATTCTGCGAATAAGAATTTTGGATGGCAAAAAGACTAGCAAGAAGAATCAAACTAGTCTTAAGGCGATGCAATAAACTTGTGTTAGTACCCATAAATTATTTACCCCGTAGCCTTCAGGCTATATCTGCTAGTAGCGTTCGTCAGCTTCTTGCCATTTATCAGGCGAAGGAGCAGAACGTACACGGCCATGACCATGACCATCGAAAGACGTCAAAAAAGCGCCTAAGGGGAGTATTGTAGTGGAACAAGGCTTTATTGCAAATGATAATTATTCTCATTCGTATTAATTACCTAGATACAGTGCTTAAATAATTCAATAGGCCTATATAAAGGCAATGCCACCCCAAGGGTTGGTATCCTGACTCGGTAGTTCGTGACCAAAGTGCGTCGGGTTGATAATTTCTCCTTGCATTATCCTCCGTTAATGATAATAATTCTCATTCTTATTTAATAAGGAGAATTATAATGACTATTTATCTTCAAGCCATCTTCTTTTTTAGCTGCCTGATGATTATTATCTTGACTGCTTAGTTTATTTAGAGCCGTGTCAACAAAGCTATTTCGTGGCCGATCTGGCTCCCTGCTTCACCAGGTCACCCTCAGTGCTCACCGTATCTGCCATCATTGGCTGGGAATTACAATTTCTCCTTTTCACTTCACCTGTTTGGCAGTCCATGGCAGTAATATTGCCATAGGACGAAGAACCAACAGCCTCATCTACGTCGATATCTGAGGCGATCGGAAGGCCGCTGGTGAATATTTAGCCTTCTATGAAAATATTTATACCTTTTTGCATAAACTGGCAGCTGCCTATAACAGATATATGGCCAAGCCTAACGGCTGATTAAGTGAACCCAGCTCCATGGGACGCTGCGCGCTGACTTGGCCACCTATCGAAATGGACTGCAACCTTTAAAAATAAATTAAATAGGAAAGGTCAACGCTCGCAGGCTGCATAGGACAGTTGTGAGCACCGTTGAAATATGTATTGAGGTGAGATGGAACCATTCTGACTTATCGGGGTGTGCCCCCTAGGGGAGGGGGGAGGATACAGACAGCGGTACGGTATATTGATATAAATAAATGATCTAATTGACTAGCCGAGGTTGGCTCTGGGCACGACTCATTTTCAGCCTGCTATAATATCAAAGTGCTCTGACCCCTCTGATTCATAACGCTTAGTTCGCCCAAATAACTATTTCGTGCTCCCCTTCCGGCGGGGAACGAAGCGTGTGATCTACGGTTACCCTCCCTTCTATGATAGTAGGCCAAAGCGGGTCCACCATCTGACTATCCATTGAATACAAAATTTCTGTTAACTCCGCCAACTTCTCAGGCATTGCCTCTGCAAGATTGTTTTGTTCAGTGGGGTCTTCGCTTAAATTGAACAACCAGGTCTTGCCGTTTTGCTCTTGAATCTGCACCTTCCAATGATCTTGTTGCACAACCTTATAACCACCCGTTCGCCAGAACAGCGGTCGGTTTAATGCTTGCGGCGGTTCTGCCAAAGCGTGGTCTAACAGGTTGACGCCATCAATGACTCTATCGTGCGGCTGCTCGACACCTGCGGCAGCGAGAACTGTTGAGAAAATATCTATATGGGCAACGGCCGCATCATATTGACTGTTTGCCGGGATTCTATCAGTCCAACGAATAAAGTATGGAGTATGGATACCCCCTTCAAAAAAGGTCATCTTCCAACCGCGATAGGGCTTGTTCAAGTCCGGCAAGCCTACATAGTGGGCTCCGCCATTATCACTCGTGAACACCACAATCGTATTATCATCAATACCGTTGTCTTCGAGGGCTTGCAGAACCTGACCAATGCCACGATCAAGACCACGAATCATCCCAGCGTAAGTTCGTTCGGTATGATCCTCAATATGGGATAAGGCATCGTAATCCGCCTTTTCTGACTGCAGCGGTGTGTGGGGCGCGTTGTACGCCAGATACATGAAGAATGGCCGATTCTTGTTGGCTTCAATTGACTTGATGGCCTCGCGACTAAAGTAGTCTGTCATGTGGGAATTTGGTTTAAATCTTGCGCCATTATTATGCTGAACACCGTAGGAAAGATTTGGCCAAAGATACTTATCAATTGGATCATAGTCCTGCTTTGAGTTAACCACATTTGGATCATCTTCCTCCATGAACTTTGCGCCTCCTCCCAAGAACCCCAAGAACTCATTGAACCCTTGATCCAGCGGCCGCAGTCCCTCAGCACGACCAAGATGCCATTTACCTATCGCAACAGAATGGTAGTCCGCGGCATTTAGCATCTCTGGAATCGTCAACTCGCTCGTTGGCAAGCCTAAGGACTCTACCGGAGGATAATTTGCGGCATTCTCCTCATTATAATCATCTGTGGCCGTAAGTGTGTTGGTAAACTCAGCCATTTGTGGATTAGCTGGCGTAAACTCAAATCCTGACCGAGTCGCAAAGCGTCCAGTTAATAGAGCTGCACGGGATGGTGCGCAAGAAGCATTACCTGCATATCCATTCGGAAAATGTATTCCCTGTGCGGCTATAGAATCTATGTTGGGAGTTGGAACACTGCCGCCTGCCATGCCCCCACCGTAGAACGTGATGTCGTTAAAGCCTAAATCATCCACCACAATCAACAATATATTCGGTGGCTGAGATTCATCGCTCACAGTTTCAGGGCCTTGCTGCCAGGTCACTTCCTGAAATTCTCCGACCGGATTCGTGAACCTAATCATGATGCCTGGCATATAATACCAGTATTGTGAAAACAGCCATCCTCCAAGAGCTAGCAGTATGACAGAGGGTATTAAAAACTTTTTCATATCTGAGCCTTTATTACGTCGTTATGGTTATTCAACAATCGCAGTCTTGAATAAGCACTCGCGCCCTACCGAATGTTTATTGAATAACCTGCAATTCATTCCTTGTTTCCTTGAGTAGATTCGCGCTCCAAAATTGCGGACCATTCATCACTTATCAAGGTACGCTTTTGTTTCGTCCGAGACCTCGGACATGAACAGACCCCAAATTATATCCACCAAATTGCTCAAAAAGAGGTCAGCCTTCTTTCCTATAAATCCCGCTTTTTCTCTTGTCTGGTTGGACATTGACAGATTTAAAAATCGCACAACATTGAGGTAGCGATCCTCAAACATTGAGTCATCGAGGTGAGGTAGTGACTCCTTAAGTAATTTCTTGATTATTTGCAGACTGTTGCCTTTATCTACTGTTTCTTCCTCGAGCGTAGGCCGCGCTATAGCTGCGTTTTTAGCTCCCCAGGCATTAACCCATTGCCTGTGCCCAGAGTCGCTTTTACAGAGCTGAAACGTTGGACCTACCACCAAATGACATAGGTCTCGTAAAGAAAGAGCGTTATTCTTTGCTAGGGACTCAGTTAACATCTTTCGCCTCTTAGCCTGAGTTTGAGAGAATCTCGATCTGTGAATCGCTGCTAGTAAACCTTCCTTGCTTTTGAAATGGTATTGCAGCGCGGACCCATTCTTCTGTCCCGCCTCTTGAATCAATTCATTTACATTAACGTTGTCAGGACCCTTCTCAACACTGAGTTTCTCCATGGCCCACATTAATCTTTTTTGAGTCTCTAAAGTCCGGGCCTGACGGGCTACCAAGGTGGGCATTTAAAAGTTCCTCGAAGATTTCACTCTTCTATTTCTGAAGATAACGCGCTGATTATTCATTAATATATAATGATCCCTCATTATTTTATTAATGTAAACTCATTACTTTTAGTGCTAGCATCTACTTTTCGAAATGCGTTAAGCAACATAAACCTCATCAGGAGTTTCAGTGGCCAAAGTAAGCGACTCAATACCAGAAACACTGCAACCGGAAGTGGATGCAGCAATCAACTGGTTTAATGCACAATCCTCAGACGAGTTTGCAGTCACAGGTATTGTCGACGCCGAATGCTCACTCGCACCGAGCGATAAAAAAGAGCTTCGCCTCGTACTTTGCGGTGGCGATATCTGCCAACAAAAGAAATTTAACGTCGTTCGAAGCGGAGACAGTTTTGCTGTTTCACTTGCTGACGAGCTGGCCATCTCAAATGGAACTCAAGCCGAACTCGACCCTCCTCCTGGGGCCAGGCAGTGGTGGTTAGACGACGCCATCAAAAAACACAAATTCGTAGTATTGGTTTTCTACCGAGGATTCTGGTGACCTCCCTGTCGCCTCGAGTTACGAGGCTACGTTGAAGACGGCGTTGTCGATAAAATTCGTGCAGCGGGTGGCGAGCTATATGCAATTGTGAGCGAACCCCAGCGACTTGCCAACGATGCAAAATCAGACTGGGAACTCACTTTTGAAACTGTAGGAGACCCTCATCAAGAAATTGCCAAGCAATGCAGAGATAGGGGCTGGCTGGAACTATTTATCAATGAACAAACCTCCTTTATCACAAACACAGATGACCGCCTCTCGCACCCAAAAGGTTATTTCCAGCCTGGCGTTCTGGGTATAGATAGTAACAAGAGAATTCTTTACCGTTGGCGCAGTCTGCCGACTCGCGCCAATATAGGCGGCGCCGCAGAACGGCCGACGGCGTGCTACGTTTATCAGAAAATCGCCGAATCCCTGGAGCAAACTGACAACATCGAAGATGCACAATTGGATGGCAAACCCGAATTGGATTCTAAGGGCAGACCTTTTCCAGTATTTGTTGCACTGCTCCTGGCCAACGGCTGGTTTATAAGGCCGGTGCCCTTTTTGCTAACCAATAGCAAGCTCACGCCTCTACAAAGAGCCAAAAGAGCAATGCGTCGGATTCCCTTTTTTTTCGCCAGTTGGATCGCAGCTTTCCTGATCTTGCCCACCAATTGGGTAACGACAGCTGTTATAGCCTATGGGGTTTGGGTAAGTGTAATTGTGGCGACTGTTTTTAGGGGGCTTCAACACACTAGCGAGCCAGACAGGTCTAATTCTAAAGGGTCAGGGTAATTTGATGCTCTTTTAGCACTTCCTAATCAAAGTGCTCTAACCCCTTTAAATTTCGACCCACCTAATCTAGTCCCGATTTAAATTACAACTATCAAAAGAAAAATATCTATGTCTAAAGTTACTCTCTATGGATCTTCTCTTTCGCTCTATACTGGAAGAGCTCGTAGCTATCTCATCAAAACTGGCATTCCTTATGAAGAAACCCTGCCGACTTCACAACATTTCCAGGAGAATGTATTGCCCAAGATGGGTGGGCGCCGCAGTGTTCCGGTTATTGAAACTGAAGAAGGTGAAGTAGTTCGCGATGGTGCCGCCATCATAGATCATTACGAAGCAATTAATAATCAGTGCTTTTCGCCTGTCACTCCTAAGCAGCAGACTCTTAGCTTGCTGTTTGATGTCATTGGTACCGAGGGGTTGCTGCGGCCTGCCATGCATTATCGTTGGAATTTCCCTGAAGAAAACCTCGATTTCCTGACTTTCCATTTTGAGTGTTTTATCCCGCCTCATCTGGATAAAAAACAGATGGCAGAGAAGCAAATGAATCGCATGCGTAACTCTGGAGAAAACTTCGGTGCGGTGCCATCGACGTTTAAACTTGTAGAGACGCTGTATATTTCTCTCATGGAAAAACTGGACCAACACTTCAGCCGTTATCCCTATCTGCTCGGCAACAAACCGAGCATTGGTGACTTTGGTTTGATCGCACCTCTGTATGGCCACCTTGGCAGAGACCCAAAACCGATTCGCCTCATGCAAACCAAGGCCATTCGGCTCTATCGCTGGGTTGAGCGCATGAACCGACCAGAGCCAGACATTGGAGAATTTCATCGAAAAGAAGAGGACTACCTACCTAGTGACGAAATACCCGAGTCGATTGTTGAGGTGTTAAAACACATAGCCATCGATTTCGTTCCTGAAACAAGAGCGGCTGCTGAAACTATTAACGATTGGCTGCAGCAGAACAGAACAATGGACCCCTGCACTATCGCAGAAAGACATGTTGGCATTGCCAGTTTTGATATTGAAGGCACAACAATAAATGCCATTGCCCAACCCTACCGCTTCTATTTATTAAGCCGCCTACAAAACTACGTAGATTCATTGAAGGGCAGCGACAAAAAAAGCGTTATTGAACTGTTACAATCTTGCGGCTTAAGCGAACTGATGCAAATGCGCCTAACAAGAGGGATCGGTAGACACGAAAATCGGGAGGTATGGCTTTAGTTGAATAACGGTCTTTACGCGACATTTAGAGTGTGACTCCTTTAGGCCCTAGTAGCTTCATTAGTTTTCAGTTGCCCAATTTTCAAAATTAATTAGCACCTCCTATTAACTAATATCTACCAGACCTTCCAACGCTTTTAAACGACCTTTGTATGCCCTATTTCATAAAAGGATATGATAGTACTCAAGGAATGTTTTCGTTTACTAATTAAATAATGAGTCATAGATAAATCTATATCGATAAAGCCCTATATATTAGGGCTTTTGTGTGTGTGCTACGATACTTATTTCTCTAGCTTGAATACAAAAAGCTGGCTACCTTCTGGAATTGCTACATCTGCGACAGAGAATCCTGCTATTCCCTGACAATTGCCAGAACCTATAGCCACGTATGTATCACCGTCAATCTTAAAGCTCAGTTACTGGATTCCTTTCGTATCCATCTCTTGTCGTCTTTCTCCGCGAAGCAAATTAGTCATTCCATAATTTCCTTCATGACAGGCATATTCATATAGCAGACCATCAACTTTAGTCATTGGTACCATGGCGGTAATTTTGTCGGTGAACGTACCAGGATCATCCACCGTAAATTCATACTCAACGGTTGCATCGTTGACTCGGGTAAATCTTTCGGTGAGAAATTTATCGAAAGAATCTCCGTTGGGTGAACCGATAAGGCTTTGAGTCATGCCAGTAAAGTTTTTGGACTCAACAACTAGAGTATCTCCATCCCAATAACCTCGGGAATCACCGGACCAGAGCCGGATACCATCATCGAGCCCAGGGCCTTCACTCAATGGGACGATGCGCGCGTCGTGTATCATTTCTGTAATTATAACCACGTGATCACGATGCTGTACTAATTGGACATTATTATTGTAGCTGCTGGGCATAAAGGGCGGCCCCGCATTAAAGCCAACAATGCAGCGCTCAGATAGACCGCGATCTTCGGGGCCATCTTTTGAGATTCCACCAACAGCATATCGTACCGGACGCTCACCGGGAATATCATTGCCCACGCCACCCCCTTGCGTGGTAACGCCTTCTACCAATTCTGGAATGCGCCCGTTTGAAGGGTAGGTGATTAGTGACGTGCGAAGATCATAGCCAATAGTCGCTCGCTCATACCAAAAAGAATTGTAGCCGCCAACACCTTCAAAATGAGATTCGGCTCTAGCCTCGAAAGAGCCAATTGATTGCTTTCGGTTTTCCTCATTTTCTTCTGGGGTTACGTACTCTCGGTCACCATATTTTTCTGCGCGCTGTAGGGGCGTATGGGAAGCAAAATTCCAAACACCTTGTAAGTCTGGCTGGCCATATTCAGTTTTTAAGGGCACATAGTCTCCTTGTGAAAAGGCTGTTACAGAAAGGAAAAAAGCCGCACAGGCGACAGTCCTGATTAAGATGCCTTTTACTTTCAATTGTAATTTTGTTTTCCCTTTTATTATGGCCGTATGATCGATAATCACAATAATGCTCCTAAAT
>Ga0308018_10001073_pt1 | contig 12954 bp, 9 predicted proteins | sample Neamet282_FD_203130 | JGI IMG/M metagenome (GOLD analysis project Ga0308018, IMG submission 203130) | Marine microbial communities from water near the shore, Antarctic Ocean - #282 | ecosystem: Environmental > Aquatic > Marine > Unclassified | place: Southern Ocean | collected 2014-10-01
TTAGAAAGCTTAACGTTCAGTCATCATTTATAGATATTTAAAATAATGTACTATCTTTAAAACGGATATTACACTTTTTCTAAATGTAGCTTTTTTAATTGAGCAAGTAATTTATAATATTGCTCATTATAAAATTTATTAATTGAGGATTTCATCAGCATTTATTATATATTTTGCCAGGACTTTTTTTTCACCTGCTTTCTCAAATAAAATAGTTAATTTGTCCCCATCTTTTGATGTTATTTTACCATATCCAAATTTTTGGTGGAATATTCGTCCATTTAGATCAGAAATATTGACAGCTTCAGATTCTAAGATTCCTAGATCTTTGGTGTTATCTACAAATGTTTCCTTAAAGCGTGATCTTTCTTTCATTCTTCGCCAGCCTGGTGAATTGTATGTATCGTTTTCCTTATCATTGATTTCTGAAAATGATGATACATTTGGTGCGGCAGCGCCGAAGCTTCCGCCATACAATCCAGGGGGGGTCAAAATTTCTATGTGCTCCTCGGGCAATTCATCAATAAACCTTGAGGGCAGGGCAGATTGCCATTGTCCAAATATACGTCGGTTTGCTACAAAACTTATGGTACATAATTCCTCCGCCCGCGTAATCCCTACATAAGCTAATCTTCGTTCTTCTTCCAAACCAAATTTTCCACTTTCATCCATAGATCTTTGAGAAGGAAATAAGCCGTCTTCCCACCCGGGCAAATAAATATGTTTAAATTCCAAGCCTTTTGAGCCATGCAATGTCATAATGGAAACTTTCAAAGCGTTATCATCTGTTTCGTTCTCCATTATTAGTGAAACATGTTCTAAAAAACCCTGTAAATTCTCAAATTGATCGAGTGCTTTAACTAACTCTTTTAAATTTTCCAATCGTCCAGGAGCGTCAGGAGTTTTTTCATTCCCCCACATGTCAGTATATCCAGATTCTTCTAAAATAATTTCAGCTAACTCAATATGATTAAAAGTTTTGTCTAATGATATTTTATGCCAGCGATCCAATTGCGCTAATAAAATCTTCAGCTCTTTTTTTGCCCGGCCAGAAAGTTCTTCTTTTTCACATAAAGATTTTGCAGCATCCAGCAAAGAAATATTATTATTCCGCGCTTCTAGGTTTATTTTTTGTTGGGCTTTATCGCCAATGCCGCGCTTTGGTTTATTTATTATTCTCTGCAATGCTAGCCCGTCTTCTTTAGAAATTGCTGCTCTAAAATAAGCCATTGCATCTCGAATTTCTGCACGTTCATAAAACCTAGGTCCGCCAATCACTCGATAAGGAAGCCCAATTGTCATGAAGCGATCTTCAAATGCTCTCATTTGATGTGAGGCCCGGACAAGAATTGCAATATTTTCTGGACTTACAGAGTCTTTGCTTGAGTTCCCTAATTCTGCAGCTTCAATTTCATCCCCAATCCACCGCGCTTCTTCATCCCCATCCCAATGTCCAATTAATTTAACTTTATTACCGCCACTTTGATCAGTCCAAAGTGTTTTTTCTAACCTTTCTTTATTTCCATGTATTAAATGAGATGCAGCACCCAATATATGCTCGGTAGATCGGTAGTTTTGTTCGAGGCGAATAACTGTAGAGTTTTTAAAATCATTTTCAAATTTTAAAATGTTTCCTACTTCTGCACCGCGCCAACCATAAATTGATTGATCGTCATCACCAACACAACATATATTTTGGTGAGATGATGCCAGCAATCTTAACCAAAGATATTGAGCAATGTTAGTATCCTGATACTCATCTACTAAAATATACCTGAATTGTCTTTGGTAACGCGCTAGAATATCACTGTTATTTTGTAAAATTGTGACTACATGCAAAAGTAAATCTCCAAAATCGGCAGCATTTAAAGATTTTAACCTCTGTTGATAAAAAGAATACAGTTCCACTCCTCGACCATTAAAGAGAGACGCTTCATTAGTTGGGATATTATCTGGTCTTAAAGCTTTATTTTTCCAACTATCAATAAGGTGAGCTAGCAGACGAGGTGGCCAGCGCTTTTCATCAATATTTTCTGCTTGAATTAACTGTTTAAGTAACCGCAATTGATCATCGGTATCAAGTATTGTGAAATTTGATTTTAAACCTACTAGCTCAGCGTTAGATCTCAACATTTTTACACAAATTGAATGAAATGTTCCTACCCAAGTCATTCCTTCAATCACGTCACCAATATTGAACTTAATGCGGTTTTTCATTTCCCTCGCCGCTTTATTGGTAAAGGTCACAGCTAAAATTTCGTTTGGGCGGGCTTTTCTTAAATTTAAAATGTGAACAATTCTTGTTGTCAAAGCTCTAGTTTTACCAGTTCCTGCACCCGCTAGCATTAAAACTGGGCCGTTGATCGTTTCAACTGCTTGACGTTGCTCATCATTCAGATCGTCAAGATACATTTGTGATCTTGCGGCTGATGCGCGAGCAGATAAGGAAGTAGTCATACAATAATCTCAAATATTAAATTTATTTGGAAAAGCATAAACCTTTTTTGATCAGATTAAAAGTAGTGTTCTTGTATTGTTCTTTATAAATCGTATTTTACAATAGTTTATGTTTTATATTTGGAGTGCATTTATTAGGTCCAATTTGGAAGGTGACTACCAGGTAAGAACTGCCTGGCAATAGAAATAGATTGTTGTTCGTAATCGTGTGAGGCGCAAAATTCCAAAGTGTACATATCTTTACTAAGGATAAAATCAAGAATTGAACCTAAAAACTCTGTTTCAGTAGCATTTTTTCTAAAATCAATAGGTGTTACACCAGTAATGCCAATAAATGATGATAAATAATTAGGTTTTTGAAGTATCCATGTTAATGCATTGATAGCAATTAGTTCGGCTTTTTCGGCATCCATGATTGACCTTTAAATTTAAGAATTAAATTATGTTTACTTAAATAATTATAAAATAATAAATCGTCAAAAGAGTTCCCAAAACAATTATAAAAACTCTTAAATAGATTTGTGGTATCGATTTTGAAATTTTTCCACCAGTAAAGCCACCTATTGCAGCTCCGACGGCCATTACCAACGCATACGGCCAGAAAACCTCACCTGAGTAAATGTAAATTATAGAAGCGGGAAGGCTAATGGATGCAATTACTGCATTTTTCATTGCATTAGCTTTGTGCAGGTTTTCAAATCCAATTAAAATTAAAACAGCCAAAGCGATTTGGCCTAACCCAGCCCCAAAGTATCCGCCATAAACTGCAAATGATAATAGAAGTACTAAAGGTACTATTTTTGATTTCAAGTTTGTCTTTAGAACCAATTTGCGTAATCTTGGTGCTGCAAGAAATAATATTGTTGCAAACCCCATTAAGTAGGGCACTAAATTTTTAAAGATATTTGCCCCTAAACTAAATAATACAACTGCTCCTAAAAGGCCTCCAATTGCCGAAATAATTAGTGGAGCAAAGATTTTCTTTCCAATTATTTTTAATTCATCCCAAAATGCCGGTAATGCTGCAATATTACCGGGTGCTGTAGCAATAAAATTGGTAGCATTTGCTGACAGTGGAGAAAGTCCGGCTAACATAAGTGCTGGAAATGTAAAGAAAGTAGCACCACCTGCAACTGCATTTAATACACCAGCAAATAAACCTGTAAAAAATAAAAGTACTAAAATGTAGATTTCCAAAACGAACCCTAACTAATTATTCCTAAACGATTTTAAAATATCATTTTATTTGCGACAAGGAGCCGCAATTGATATCTGAGCAATAGCATTACCTTACTGACGACACTAGTCTAACTCTAGAGGAAAATTATGGCTGCTGATAGCGATCGATCTTTAGGAAATGCACTTATTCTAGGTTGGAAAATGCTTTGTCCAAATTGTGGTAAAAGTAAATTAATGAAGTCCTACCTTAAAGTTGCAAACGATTGCAGCTCATGCTCACAAGAGTTTCATCATCAAAGGGCTGATGATGGGCCAGCTTATATTACCATCTTAGTTTTGGGACATTTGCTAGTGCCTTTGATTCTAATTAGTTATGAAACATTAAGACCAGAGCCATTAACAATGGCTGTAGGGCTGAGCTTATTAGCAATTGTATTAGCTCTTTATCTTCTGCCAAGAATCAAGGGCGCATTGATAGGGTTCCAGTGGGCTAAGTGTATGCATGGATTTTGAGTTGCTGAAAAATATTCAATCATTTAGTATCTGACGCTTGATGGTAATTACACAGGGTTCCTAATGGAAAAAATGGAAATTAAAAACGCTGCTACTGTTATCTTGCTGCGTGGCTCACAAAAAAACCCTGAAGTACTAATGGGGCAGAGAGGAAAGAATGCTTCTTTTATGCCAAATAAATTTGTTTTTCCAGGTGGAGCGTTAGATCCAGGCGACTCGGAAATAGATTTTAATGGTGATATTCCAACTAAATGTATTGAGAAGCTCAGATTGAAAGCAGATCCTTCATTGGCAAAACCACTCATTGCGGCTGGAATCAGGGAATTGTGGGAAGAAACTGGGCTGATTTTGGGTTCTAAATCAAAAACAAAGATGGATTCAATTCCAAAAAATTGGAAAGATTTTTTTGCCTTAGGATATCAACCCAGTGCTGATAATATTGAGTTTGTTTTTCGTGCAATCACGCCACCAGGGCGCACTAGACGGTTTGATGCAAGATTTTTTTTGTTAAGTTCAGATAATATTAAAGGTGATTTAGATGATTTCTCAAAGGCATCTGGAGAACTTAGCCACTTGCAATGGATAGAATTAAATTCGACCCAAAACCTTGATCTGCCATTTATCACTGAAATAGTGCTTTCGGAGGTGTTATCTAAATTGAAAGGCAATCGTAATAATGGGATACCATTTTATTATCATGACTCTGGTACTTCACATTTTCTGCGTTTGTAAAATGGTAGTAATACTTTAAACTAATTATGCGAATATTGTATAAAAGATTCGGTTTTTATTGAATTAATTTTGTGATAAAGATTTTTTAAAAATTTTTTAAGGAGAGAGCTTATGAACCAACACCTTAATGCTAATGATATTACTGCGGTAATTGAGAGTGATAGAGCGCATATCTGGCACCATTTAAGTCAACACGCAGCTTATGAAAATGTAGACCCTAGGATTATTGTTGAGGGTAAAGGCATGCGGGTTTGGGATGCGCATGGCAAAGAGCATATAGATGCAGTTTCTGGTGGAGTTTGGACAGTAAATGTTGGTTATGGCCGAGAAAGCATCGCAAATGCAGTCCGTGACCAACTTATAAAACTTAATTATTTTGCTCAGACAGCTGGCTCGATACCTGGTTCGATGTTTGCTGAAAAGCTGCTGCAAAAAATGCCAGGATTGAGTCGAGTTTATTATGCAAATTCTGGTTCTGAAGCGAATGAGAAAGTGTTTAAAATGGTTCGTCAGATATCAGAAAAAAAACATGGTGGTAGAAAGAATAAAATCTTATACCGTGATCGCGATTATCATGGCACCACAATAACATGTTTGTCTGCCAGTGGGCAGCCACAAAGAGCCGCTCAATATGGACCATTTACGCCAGGTTTTGTTGAAATTCCGCATTGCTTAGAATATCGAAGTCAGTTCGAAAGTTCGGAAAACTATGGTGAGCAGGTTGTTAAAGCAACTGAAGAGATCATTTTGAGAGAGGGGCCAGATACGATTGGATTAATGTGTTTGGAGCCGGTAACTGCAGGAGGTGGAGTGATAACACCGCCAGTTGGTTATTGGGAAGGTATTCAAGCGCTATGTAAGAAATATGATATTTTGCTTCATATTGATGAGGTTGTATGTGGCGTTGGAAGAACAGGCACATGGTTTGGTTACCAACATTACGGAGTTCAGCCTGATTTTGTTACGATGGCAAAAGGAGTGGCATCTGGGTATGCGGCCATTAGTTGTACCGTTACTACTGAAGCAGTGTTTGACATGTTTAAAGACAACTCAGGTGATCCAATGAATTATTTTAGGGACATCTCAACTTTTGGTGGTTGCACTGCGGGACCTGCTGCAGCGCTTGAAAATATTAAAATAATAGAAGATGAGGATCTGCTAACAAATACTATTGAAATGGGCGATTATGCCATGGATCAATTAAGAAATTTGCAGGATAAACATAAAGTTATTGGCCAAGTCCGTGGTAAGGGATTATTCTTGGGGGCTGAGTTGGTGAGTGATCGTGATAGTAAAGAGCCGATGGATGAAAAGTTAGTTGCCGCCGTGACCGCCAACTGCATGTCGCAGGGGGTTATAATTGGGATGACGAATAGATCGTTACCTGGCTTAAATAATACGCTTTGTCTGTCGCCAGCATTGATCGCGACTAAAGATGATATTAATGAAATAATTTCATCAATGGATGTGGCGTTGTCATCAGTATTTGGTTGAAAATATTACCTTTTCAGAATGTTTGAGCTGAGACATAATATTTTCTTGAACGAGTGTATTTAGTTTTAATAAGGAATAATTTTGTATGAAAATGACAACAGAAGAAGCTTTTGTAAAAGTTTTACAAATTCACGGTATAGAACACGCGTTTGGCATTATTGGATCTGCCATGATGCCGATTTCAGATTTATTTCCCTTAGCAGGAATTAAATTTTGGGATGCTGCTCATGAGTGCAATGCTGGAATGATGTCAGATGGTTACACTCGAGCTTCTGGAAAAATGTCAATGATGATTGCTCAGAATGGACCAGGAATTACTAATTTTGTAACTCCTGTAAAAACTGCTTATTGGAATCACACCCCACTTTTGTTGGTTACACCACAAGCTGCTAACAAAACCATTGGGCAAGGTGGGTTTCAAGAAGTGGAGCAAATGGCATTATTCAAAGATATGGTTGCTTATCAAGAAGAGGTGAGAGACCCTTCTAGAATAGCGGAAGTATTGAATAGAGTCATTATGCAAGCCAAACGGGCCTCAGCGCCAGCTCAAATAAATGTTCCAAGAGATTATTGGACCCAAATTGTTGATATTGAATTGCCAGCTGTAGTAGAGTTTGAGCTTCCCTGTGGTGGGGAGGAGGCAATTAAAAAAGCTGCAGCCCTTTTAAGTAATGCAAAACGTCCAGTAATTTTGAACGGTGCTGGTGTTGTTATAGGTGGTGCTATTCCAGAATCTATGAAATTAGCAGAACGCCTAGATGCTCCAGTTTGTTGTGGCTATCAGCATAATGATGCGTTTCCAGGATCGCATCCATTATTTGCGGGGCCACTTGGTTACAATGGATCAAAGGCTGGAATGGAACTTATTTCTCAGGCGGACGTTGTGCTCGCTCTAGGTACTAGACTTAATCCATTCTCAACATTGCCTGGATATGGCATCGATTACTGGCCTAAAAATGCGTCTATTATTCAAGTGGATATAAATGCTGATAGGATTGGATTAACGAAACCTGTTACGATTGGTATTGTTGGTGATGCGAAAAAAGTGGCTGCATCATTATTAGAAAAACTTAGTGTAAACGCTGGAGATCAGGGTCGTCAAGAACGACGAACAGTGATTTCAAAAACAAAATCGGCCTGGGCTCAAGAGTTAACGTCTATGGATCATGAAGATGATGATCCAGGCACAACATGGAACGAAAGAGCGCGTGATAGGGAGCCTGAAAAAATGTCACCAAGAATGGCGTGGAGATCGATTCAATCTGCTTTACCAACAGATGCTATAATTTCGTCAGATATTGGGAATAATTGTGCGATTGGAAATGCTTATCCTACATTTGAAGTTGGAAGAAAGTATTTAGCTCCTGGTCTTTTTGGCCCTTGTGGATATGGTTTTCCTTCAATTTGTGGTGCAAAAATTGCTTGTCCTGATGTTCCAGTGGTGGGTTTTGCAGGTGACGGTGCTTTTGGTATATCAATGAATGAGATGGTTAGCTGTGGTCGGGAGGATTGGCCAGGTATAACGATGGTTATCTTTAGAAACTATCAATGGGGCGCTGAGAAGCGAAATACTACTTTATGGTATGATGATAATTTTGTAGGCACCGAGCTGGATACCAGAGTATCTTATGCAAAAATAGCAGTTTCTTGTGGCTTAATAGGAGTACAAGTCGATAATATGGACTCATTAAGAGATGCACTTGATAAGGCCATTAAAGCCCAAATGAACGAGGGTAAGACTACCTTTATTGAAATCATATTGAATCAAGAATTAGGAGAACCATTTCGGCGAGACGCAATGAAAAAGCCTGTGTCTGTTGCTGGGATTAATCCTTTGGATATGCAACATCAGTCGTAATCTTGAGGGTTTAAAGTTTTTGTAAATAATAGAGTGGCCTGATTAATGTTAAGTTTTAAATAGATATCAAGCGATTAAGATTCGCAAAATATCGAAGGGTTTAAATAATTTGATGGATAACTCACCGTTTTTAAGTTCAAAAAAAATAGTTTGTTCTGCGGATTTACTGAACCGTGCTCTAAAATTAAAAACACCAAATGTGGTGGTGGCAAATGCTGGCTCTAAATTGCCTATGGAAGCGGCCTTAGAAGCTACATTGGCCGGAATTATGACCCCTATTTTTGTTGGTAATATAACAAAAATTACTGCTGAAGCTAATGAATTGAATTGGGATATTTCAAAATTTGAAATGGTAGAGGCTCAAGGAGAGGAATCTAGTGCTAAGATAGCGGCAGAATTATGCGGATTGGGTCATGGGGATATTCTAATGAAAGGTGACCTTCATTCTGATACCTTCATGAAAGCCACTTTAACAAAAGGATCCGGGTTAAGGACTGGAAAGCGATTAGTACATTCTTTTTTTATTACCCATCCAAGCGATCGGCGTCCTTTATTAATCTCTGATGCCGCTGTTAATATAAAACCTAATTTAACAACTAGAAAAGAAGCAACGCGTTTTGCTGTGGATATTTTGCATGTGCTAGGTAATCAGCGACCGAAAGTGGCATTTCTTTCTGCTACTGAGGTCCCGAGTGCCTCAATGGAAAGTAGTATGGACGCGGCGACCTTAAATGAGTGGGCTACTTCAGAAATTAAAGGCGCTGATTTTTCTGGTCCCTTGGCGTTAGATCTCATTTTATCTCCTAAAAGTGTTCAAGTTAAAGGATTTTCAAATGATCCAGTTGCAGGCAAAGCTGATGCAATAATAGTTCCAGATATTGTTTCAGGAAATGCTATTTTTAAAGCATTGGTTTATTTGGCTGGAGGTTGTGCCGCAGGGATTGTGAATGGCGCCAAAGTGCCAATATTATTAACGAGCAGGTCGGATCCAGCAGCAGCTCGTATTGCATCTGTAGCATTGGCCACAATCCTTAGTGATAGTTCAAAAATATAGTTTTTTAACTTGTATTTTGTTAAATGACTGTGATTTATATCTTAATATGTTTATATATTTTGTAACAGGTAGTTACTTAACCAAAATTGGTTCAGTACTTTTAATAAAAGGTTTGTTTAGTGAGTAAATTTGTTCAACCTGCATTGAATTTGAGCCCAAAGGTTAATGATGAAATCCGAAAAACTACATGCTATATGTGCGCTTGTCGCTGTGGCATAGATGTTCATATACAAAGTGGTAAAGTTAAATACATAGAGGGGAATAGAGATCACCCTGTGAATAAAGGTGTCCTCTGTGCAAAGGGCTCGGCTGGGATTATGCAAATTTATTCACCAGCACGTTTGCGTTCACCCATGAAAAGAGTTGGCCCAAGGGGCAGCGGTGCATTTGAAGAAATAAGTTGGGATGAGGCTCTACAGCTTGCGACAGATTGGTTAAGTCCAGTGAGGAAAACTGATCCAAAAAAATTAGCATTTTTCACAGGAAGAGATCAATCACAGTCATTTACTAGTTGGTGGGCGCAGGCATTTGGAACTCCAAATTATGCAGCTCATGGTGGTTTTTGTTCAGTTAATATGGCAGCAGCAGGCATATATACCATGGGAGGTGCTTTCTGGGAATTTGGTCAACCTGATTGGGATAGAACTAAATTATTTATGATTTTCGGTGTTGCAGAAGATCATGATAGTAATCCAATTAAGATGGGTTTGGGAAAACTAAAAAAACGGGGTGCTAAAGTTATAGGCGTTAATCCAATTCGAACTGGATATAATGCAATTGCAGATGAGTGGGTTGGAATAACGCCAGGTACAGATGGTTTATTTATTTTATCCTTGGTGCATACATTAATGAAAGCTGGTAAGATCGATTTAGAATATCTTATTCGTTATACAAATGCGCCGTATCTAATTGACAGTAAGCCCGAATCTAAAACTTTTGGTTTGTTCATTAGAGATGAAGCTGGTGAACCTTTGGTTCTTGACCGTAAAACTAAAAAGGCAGTTGCATGGAATGCAAGTGGGGTAAGTCCTGATTTAACTGGTAGCTATCGAAAAGGTGGTACTAGTCATGTTTCAGTTTTTCAATTATTAATAAAAAGGTATATGTCTGAAGATTATTCTCCAGAGTCAGTCGAAAAAACGGTTGGTATTTCGGCGAACAGAATAAAAAAGATTGCGGCTGAATTAGCCCGCGTTGCCTTTGAGGAAGAGATTGTAATTAATCAAAAATGGACAGATTTTCGAGGAGAAAAACACGACAAGATGATAGGAAGGCCCGTTAGCTTTCATGCGATGAGAGGAATTTCGGCGCATTCAAATGGTTTTCAAACATGTAGATCTTTGCATTTACTTCAAATAATTTTAGGAAGTGTGGAGGTTCCAGGTGGTTTTCGTTTTAAGCCACCCTATCCAAAGCATTCCACAAATCATCCAAAACCACACTGCAAGGTAGTGCCTGGGCAACCGTTAGACGGTCCACATCTTGGGTACATTCAAGGACCAGAAGATTTATGTGTTGATGATGATGGTAAACCAATTCGAATAGATAAAGCATTTTCTTGGGAGAATCCAATGTCTGCTCATGGATTGATGCATATGGTTATTAGTAATGCCTATGCTGGTGACCCTTATCCAGTAGATGTGCTGTTTATGTATATGGCTAATATGTCATGGAATTCCTCGATGAATACAACTGGTGTTATGGAAATGTTAACAGCAAAAAATGATGATGGTGAATACAAAATACCTAAACTGATTTATTCAGATGCTTACTCTTCAGAAATGGTAGCTTATGCTGATTTAATTTTGCCTGATACCACATATATGGAGAGACATGATTGTATAAGTCTTTTAGACCGACCTATTTGTGAAGCTGACGCAGTTGCTGATAGTATTAGGTGGCCAGTCATAGAGCCTGATAGAGATGTGCGTGGATTTCAATCTGTTTTATTAGACTTAGGTGCTCGGTTAGAATTGCCAGGCTTTATAAACGAAAATGGAGAGCCAAAATTCAAGGATTACGCTGACTACATAACTAACCATGAACGACGGCCAGGCGTTGGACCACTATCGGGTTTCAGAGGTAAGAATGGTAATGATGAGGGGCGAGGAGAACCTAACCCAAACCAAATTCAAGCTTACATTGATAATGGGGGTTTTTGGAAAAAAGACATCCCAGAAGCGGCTCAGTTTTTTAAGCCATGGAATGCTGATTATCAAGAATGGGCTGTAAAGACTGGTCTTTTTGATAAACCAGCTCCTTATCTTTTTGATATATATATCGAACCAATGCAAAAGTTTATTTTATCTGCTAGTGGTATTGGGCATAAGCAGCCACCAGATCATCTCCGTAAGCAAATCCTAGAAACTATGGATCCCTTACCTATTTGGTATGAAACTTTTGAAGATCAAGTAACGGATCTTGATGAATATCCAATCCATGCGTTGACCCAACGTCCAATGGCAATGTACCACAGTTGGGGAAGCCAAAATGCTTGGTTAAGGCAAATTCATGGCCATAATCCGATGTATTTGCCAAAGAAAATTTGGAAAATGAATAAATTTAATGAAGGAGATTGGGCATTAATCACTTCAAGGCATGGATCAATAAAGGTACCAGTCGCTCGAATGGATGCTTTAAATGAAAACACGATTTGGACCTGGAATGCGATTGGGAAGCGAAGGGGTGCGTGGGCCCTAGAGGATGATGCGACAGAATCGAATAAAGGATTTTTATTAAACCATATTATTCACGAATTATTACCACCTAAAAAGGATGGTATGCGTTGGTCTAATAGTGATCCCATAACGGGTCAAGCTGCCTGGTTTGATCTGCGAGTTAAGATTGAAAAGGTAGAGATAGCAACTCATGTAGAGCCTTTTCCTTCGGCTCAAAAGTCTCCAGTGGGCTCTGCGCCTAAAGATATTAAATATGGAAAAGAATTTAATGACTGAATTACCACAGAAAACTCAAAAAAAATTAGGTCTTGTTATTGATTTAGACACATGTGTTGGGTGTCACGCTTGTGTTGTGAATTGCAAAGAGTGGAACACTTCAAATTATGGTGCGCCATTATCAGATATTGGCGCTTATGGCGGTAATCCGGTAGGGACTTTCTTAAACAGAGTTCATACTTATGAGGTTAGCCCTGATAGTGGTCCCGCTCAAACAGTTCATTTTCCAAAATCTTGCTTACATTGTGAAGATGCACCTTGTGTAACTGTTTGCCCAACTGGGGCGAGTTACAAAAGAGTTGAAGATGGCATCGTCTTAGTTAATGAAAGTGATTGTATCGGCTGTGGTTTGTGTGCTTGGGCGTGTCCATATGGTGCGCGTGAAATGGATGCTGCTGAAGGCGTCATGAAAAAATGTACTTTATGTGTTGATCGAATATATAATGAGAATATTCCGGAAGAAGATCGCGAACCTGCATGCGTCCGGACATGCCCATCAAATGCAAGACATTTTGGTGATTTTGCTGATCCAGATAGTAATGTAAGTATATTAACGAAAGAACGAGGTGCTATTGATCTTATGCCGGAACAACTAACTAAACCGGTAAATAAATACCTTCCTCCAAGAAAAAAAGCTGATATTCTTACGGATGGTGATATAGATATACTCGCACCATTTCTCACGCCTGTAGCATCTGAACCAGTTGGATTTT
>Ga0308018_10001077_pt1 | contig 12923 bp, 23 predicted proteins | sample Neamet282_FD_203130 | JGI IMG/M metagenome (GOLD analysis project Ga0308018, IMG submission 203130) | Marine microbial communities from water near the shore, Antarctic Ocean - #282 | ecosystem: Environmental > Aquatic > Marine > Unclassified | place: Southern Ocean | collected 2014-10-01
TTACGTTCTGACGAAAGAAGAGGGTGGGCGTCACACGCCATTCTTTAACGGTTATCGTCCGCAGTTCTATTTTCGCACGACGGATGTGACGGGAGCAGCACAGTTGCCTGAGGGCGTCGAGATGGTGATGCCGGGCGACAACGTGCAGATGGAAGTGGAGTTGATCACGCCGATCGCGATGGATCCCGAGCTTCGGTTCGCGATCCGCGAGGGTGGACGCACGGTCGGCGCCGGTGTTGTAACTGAAATCCTTGAGTAGTTGAGATCCGGGGGGCAATTCCCTTGACTTCTTTTGTGCGACGCGGCACCAGCCGAATGTTGCTTAGAGGGGTTCCAGGGACTGAACCCCGGGCTACCAGCGCGGACGCGGGCACAGTGCCTGATCCACGCGACAGGTGAGAAAACGAATGTCAGACAGAATCAGAATTCGACTTAAGGCGTTCGACCACTGGGTGGTCGATCAGACGGCGGCGGACATCGTCCGTACCGCGCAGAAGACGGGGGCGTCTGTACGTGGACCGATCCCGCTTCCGACGCGGCGCGAGCGTTGGACTGTTCTCCGTGGGCCACATATCGACAAGAAGAGCCGTGAACAGTTCGAGTTGCGCACTCACAAGCGACTCATCGATATCGTGGATAGCCGCCCCCAGACGATCGACGCGTTGACCAAGCTGGATCTGCCAGCCGGTGTCGACGTTGAGATCAAAGTCGACTGATGGCCGGGTTGATCGGAAAAAAGGTCGGGATGACCCGAATCTTCAATGATGCGGGGGTGCAGATCCCCGTTACCGTCATTGAGGCCGGGCCGTGCCCTGTCGTTAGCGTGCGTTCGCAGGACCAGGATGGCTACCAAGCTGTTCAGCTCGGGTACGGTGCGCAAAAAGAAAAGCGCACTAGTGGTGCGGAGATGGGGCATGCGGCTAAGGCCGGCCTCGAGGCCGCCCCGCGCCTGATGCGAGAGTTCCGCACGGAAAACGGCGATGATTATGTAGTGGGCCAGGAGCTCACTGTCGAATTGTTTGAGGCCGGGGACCGGATTAAGGTCACAGGTCGCTCCAAGGGTAAAGGATTCCAGGGTGTGGTTAAGCGCTATGGATTCGCGGGTCGGCCGGCATCACACGGTCACCCGATGTCCCGTACCCCGGGTTCGCTCGGGCCGGGAACAGATCCCTCTCGCGTCATCAAGGGCAAGAAAATGCCTGGACGCATGGGCGGGGAACGCACGACAATCCGGAATTTGCAGATCGTCCGCGTCGATGGCGCGCGCAATCTGTTGTTCGTGAAGGGCGGTGTTCCGGGCGCCCGTGACAGTTACGTCCTGATCTCGAAGTAAGGCCAATGTTTAAGGCACGCACCTACAAAGCCGACGGCAAGAAGGGGAAGGCGCAGTCTTTGCCTGACTCCATCTTCGACGGCGTCGTGAATGAGGGGGCCATGCACCAAGTGGTGAAGGTCTACCTTTCTAACCAACGCCAAGGCACATCGGCTGCGAAAACCCGCTCTGAGGTTCGGGGTGGGAGTCGCAAGCCATGGCGCCAGAAGGGCACCGGTCGGGCCCGTGCGGGAACGACTCGTGCCTCGCAGTGGGTAGGCGGTGGTGTTGCATTCCCGCCCATCCCCCACTCGTGGCGGAAGGGACTCCCCAAGAAATTGCGGAACCTGGCTCGTCGTTCGGCCCTCAACGATCGCGCCGAGCACGATCGCGTAGTCGTCGCAGAGCTTCCCTCCATGGACGCTCCGAAGACCCAGGCATTGCTCGGTTTCGTCGGCGCGCTCGCACTGGAGGGGAAGACGCTGATTCTTACGAACGGTAAGAACGACAATATCTATTTGTCGTCGCGGAACCTGGACAAGGTTTCGGTTCTGCGCTTTGGCGACGAATCGGTGTACGACGTTCTGTGGGCTAACACAGTGGTCATCGAGAAGGGCTCATTCGCCGCCGTGGCACCCGCGGAGGAGGAGGTGGCTGCAAAGCCCGAGGCCGAGAAAAAGGTCGCTCCCAAGAAGAAGGCCGCTCCGAAGAAGGATGCCGCCCTGAAGAAGGATGCCGCCCCGAAGAAGAAGGCCGCCCTGAAGAAGGATGCCGCCCCGAAGAAGAAGGCCGCTCCGAAGAAGAAGGCCGCTCCGAAGAAGAAGGCCGCTCCGAAGAAGAAGGCCGCTCCGAAGAAGAAGGCCGCTCCGAAAAAAGAGACTGTTCCGGTTGAGGAAGTCGCCGTCGAGGAGGAGAAGACCGATGCGTGAGGCATGGGACATCATCATCGCGCCGGTGGTTACGGAGAAATCCACGAACCAGATGGAGGCTAGCATCTACACCTTCATCGTCTCCAATGACGCGAACAAGATCGAAATCGGGCACGCCGTGGAGAAGCTCTGGGACGTGAACGTGAAGGACGTGCGGACGATGCGTTATCCGGGGAAGACCAAACGGGCTTTCATGGGTCGCATGTCGAAGGACGGCGGCAAGGGTCGCCGCCCGTCCTACAAGAAAGCCGTAGTCCAACTCGCGGAAGGCGAGCAGATTGAGCTCTACGAGGCCGGCTGATGGGAATTAAGAAATTTAGGCCGATGACACCAGGTCAACGAACGCGTACCATTCTCGACAACGAGATTCTCACGCGGAAGGGACCCGAGAAATCACTGACCGAGTCGCTGAGCAGCTCCGGCGGGCGTAACCACCACGGGCGAATCACAGTGCGGCGACGAGGTGGTGGTCATAAACGCCGCTACAGGATCATCGATTTCAAGCGCAACAAATTTGATGTGCCCGGTAAGGTCGCTCACATAGAGTACGACCCTAACCGGTCAGCAAACATTGCGCTGATTCACTATGCGGATGGTGACAAACGCTACATCATCCACCCGAAGGGGCTGAACGTCGGCGACATCGTCACCTCCGGACCGAACGCCGATGTTCGTATCGGCAGCACGTTGCCGCTTGATCTTATCCCGCTCGGCACAACCATTCACAACATTGAACTCAAGCCGAAGAAGGGTGCGCAGATGGCGCGCTCAGCTGGAGCCAGTGTCCAGGTCGTCGCAAAAGAGGGTGACTTCGTGACGCTCCGCCTCCCATCCACCGAGGTCCGCCGCGTGCGCAAAGAGTGCATGGCGACCATCGGTGAAGTCGGCAACTCCGATCACGAGTTGACCGTCATCGGTAAGGCCGGTGCGAATCGGTGGAGGGGCAAGCGTCCGAAGGTCCGCGGTGTTGCGATGAATCCCGTCGATCATCCGTTGGGTGGTGGTGAGGGTCGCACATCAGGCGGACGTCCGCCGGTTTCCCCGTGGGGCAAGCCTGAGGGCAAGAAGACGCGAAACAAAAAGAAAGAATCTACTAAGTACATTGTGCGCGGTCGCAAACGCGGCAAAGCCACCAAGTCGTAGGCGGGGAATCGAACTATGCCGCGTAGCGTAAAGAAAGGTCCGTTCATCGATGAGAAGTTACTTCTCAAGGTCGATGGCATGAATTCTCGAGGGGAGCGAAAGGTCATCAAGACCTGGTCGCGAGCTTCGACGATTTCTCCGGACTTCGTCGGACACACGGTCGCCGTGCACAACGGAAACAAGTTCATCCCGGTGTACATCACGGAGAACATGGTCGGCCACAAACTTGGAGAGTTCTCGCCCACCCGCCTCTTTCGGGGCCACGGTGGCAAGCTCGCCGACAAACGGTCGGGTTGATTATGCAAGCAATAGCCAAAGCCCGAAGCGTCGGCATGAGTGCGCGCAAAGTGCGTCTCGTGGTAGACCAGATCAGGGGCAAGTCAGTCAATGAGGCATACGCGCTTCTTCAATTTTCGAAGAAGACCGCGGCGGAACCGGTCGGAAAGACTCTCCGGTCTGCAGTCGCGAATGCCCAAGTGAAATCACAGGACGAAGGAGCGATGGTCGACGCGGACGAACTCTTCGTGCGCGAAGCGTACGTCGATGAAGGCCCGACGCTCCGTCGCTGGAGGGCGCGCGCGCAGGGTCGTGCTTCCCCCATTCGTAAGCGCACGAGCCACATCACCGTGGTTGTCGATACCAAGGACGCGTAGGGATATGGGACAGAAAACACATCCGGTCGGGTTCCGGCTCGGCATCGTCAAGGACTGGAAATCGCGTTGGTACGCCGAGCGTGATTTCCCGCGCTTGCTCAAAGAAGACGAGACGATTCGCAAGTATCTGCGTCGTCGTCTTTCACACGCCGCGCTGGCCATGGTCGAAATCGAGCGTAAGCCGAGCAAGATCGTCGTCACGCTGCACACAGCACGGCCAGGGGTTGTGATCGGTAAGCGTGGTGCCGAGGTCGACAAGCTGCGGGACGAGTTAGCGACGATCTCGAATGCCGAGATCTCTGTTAACGTCGAAGAGATCAAGCGGCCCGAGACAAGTGCCTATCTGGTTGCTGAGAACGTGGCCCATCAACTTCGCCAGAGGATTTCTTTCCGTCGTGCTATGAAGCGCGCGGTTCAGTCATCCATGCGTGCCGGTGCCGAGGGCATCAAGATCCAGTGCGCGGGTCGTCTCGGCGGTGCCGAGATCGCGCGTACGGAGAGTTACAACGAAGGTCGGGTGCCGCTGCACACGCTCCGGGCCGATATCGACTACGCGCAGTTACACGCGCACACCACCTACGGGGTCGTGGGGGTGAAGTGTTGGATTTTCAAGGGTGAAGTTGTTGAGGAGCGGCGTGGCCGCACCTATTCGACTGGCTCTTGATCAAGGAATCGAGGATTAAACGATGCTAGCGCCAAAACGGGTAAAGCGCCGGAAGACCCACAAGGGTCGAATGCGTGGACAGGCTCACCGGGGAGGAAAGGTTGCTTTCGGTGAGTACGGGCTCCAGGCACTCGAGCCGACGTGGATCACGAACCGCCAGATCGAGTCCGCTCGTATCGCGATGACACGACACATCAAGCGTGGCGGGAAGGTCTGGATTCGAATTTTTCCGGACAAGCCAATCACGTCGAAACCCGCCGAGACCCGAATGGGGAAAGGTAAGGGAAGCCCGGAAGGTTGGGTTGCCGTGGTAAAGCCTGGACGGATCATGTTTGAGCTGGAGGGGGTGACTGAGGAAGTGGCCGCACGGGCCATGGAACTCGCCGCTGCCAAGCTGCCGATTAAGTGCAAGTTCGTTGTGCGCGAACAGCAGCTTTAAGGCCATGAGAGTTGAAGGGAGTACAGAGAGATGAAGGCTGAAGAAATTCGCGACTGGGACGACGTCGAGATCACGGCGCGGCTCAAGGAGCTCAGGGAGGAGCAGTTCAAGCTGCGTTTCTCCAGCTCGATGATGGAGATGGAAAACAACTCCATCCTCGGGCAGGTGCGTCACGACATCGCGCGCCTTATGACGGTCATTCGCGAGCGTGAGCTCGCCCAGAAAGCCTGATAGAAAAGCCATGAGCGAAAATCAAAAAGATCGCAACCGTCGCAAGGTCCGCACTGGTTTGGTGGTGAGTGACGCGATGAACAAGACCGTGACCGTGACCGTAGAGCGCCGATTCCAGCACCCGTTGTATGGGAAGGGAATGAAGCGCTCGACGCGTTATCACGCGCATGACGAAAAGAACGAATACCAGGTAGGGGACACGGTGAAAATTACCGAGACCCGCCCACTGTCGAAGACTAAGCGGTGGCGAGTTCTCGAGCTGATGTCACGCCCGGTCTGATCGACCCGACGCACACGACGAGTTAGCAAGAGCCAGAGAGAGATAAGATGATCCAGCAGGAGTCGGTCCTCAGGATCGCCGACAACACCGGCGCTAAAGCAGCACTCTGTATTCGAGTGCTGGGTGGTTCCGGACGTCGGTACGCCGGTGTCGGTGATTTGATCGTTGCGACGGTCAAGGACGCCATCCCGAACGCGGGTATCAAGAAGGGCACGGTGGTGAAGGCCGTCGTAGTCCGGACCGCCAAGGAAAGGCGCAGGCGCGATGGGACATATATCCGTTTTGACGACAATGCAGCCGTGATTGTCGACGACAACGGCGAGCCCAAGGGCACTCGGATTTTCGGACCCGTAGGCCGCGAGCTTCGTGAGAAGAAGTACATGAAGATCGTTTCGCTGGCCCCGGAGGTTCTGTAATGGGCAAGCTGAAGATCAGGAAGGGCGATCGTGTACGAGTCATCCGCGGGAACTACCGCGACATGGAGGGCTCGGTCTTAGAAGTGTTCAAAGACAAAGATCGAGTTCGTGTTGAGGGCGTGAACATGCGGAAGCGTCACACCCGTCCGAGTGAAGCCAATCCCGACGGTGGCATTATCACTTTCGAGGCCCCGATCCACATCTCCAACGTCATGCTGATCGACGCTTCCGCCGACACGGCGAGCCGAGTCCGTATGCGCGTTGAAGAAGACGGAACCAAAGAGCGGATCGCTGTGAAGAGCGGCAATCCGATTCCGCGGCCGAATTAAGAGCTAGAGAAATGAGCAAGATTGAACCAAGACTGAAAGCGCACTATCTGAATTACGTGCGGCCGAAACTCCAAAAGGAGTTCCAGTTCTCGAACCTTCACCAGACACCGAAGCTCGATAAAATCGTGCTGAATGTGGGTGCTGGTGCAGCTGGCAAAGACCAGAAGCTTCTCGAGAGCATTGTCAACGAACTTGGGATTATCACCGGTCAGAAGGCCAATCGGAATCGAGCCCGGAAGTCCATCTCTAATTTCCAGCTTAGGGAAGGGATGGCTGTGGGTGCCTCGGTGACGCTTCGGCGCGACCGGATGTGGTTTTTCCTGGATCGCTTCATCAGCACCGCGATCCCGCGAGTCCGCGATTTCCGTGGTCTGCCGACCCGTTCGTTCGATGGGCGTGGCAACTACACGATGGGCGTTCGGGAGCAGATCATTTTCCCCGAGATCAACTTTGACGACGTCAAGCAGATCCACGGGATGGACATCACATTCGTGACGTCTACCAACAAAGACGACGAAGGCTTCGCTTTGCTCCGCGAGCTTGGCTTCCCCTTCCGTGGTCAGGTGCCGGTGCAAATCGGCGCGTCCGCATAAGAGAGAGAAATTCGAATGGCCAGAAAGGCACTCGTCGAGAAAGCGAATGGCAAGCAGAAGTTCGCCGTGCGGCACCGGAATCGGTGTCAGCGGTGTGGGCGGCCACGCGCGTTTATTCGGAAGTTCGGAATCTGCCGAATCTGCTTCCGTGAAATGTCACTCCGGGGAGAGATCCCAGGTGTGCGCAAGTCGAGTTGGTAAGGGGATTATACGACCATGATGACTGACCCCATCGCGGATATGCTCACCCGTATACGGAACGCCGGACAGGCGTCCCACAAGTGGGTGGACATGCCCGTGTCCAAGCAGAAGATCGAGATTGCGCGCCTCCTAGAGGCGAGCCACTTCGTTCACGCTCATAAAGTTCTCCAGGATGGCCGCTTCGGCGTTCTCCGGGTGTATCTGAAATACCATGACGGTAAGGCCGTCATTCGACATCTCGAGAGAGTGTCGCGTCCGGGTCGTCGTCGCTACGTAAGCAGCGGTGACATCCCACGCGTTCGCAATGGTCTTGGGATCTCGATCATGTCCACATCAGCTGGAGTCCTTTCCGGTCGCGATGCTCGTAGTCAGGGTGTCGGGGGCGAGGTTCTGGCCTTGGTCTGGTAGCAGAGGGAAACGATGTCGCGTATTGGAAAGATGCCTGTCGCGATCCTGAAAGGGGTCGATGTGAAGCAGGCCAACGGAACGGTTACCGTCAAAGGTCCCAAGGGTGAGCTCGATCTGACCCTGCACCGGGATATGTCGGTGGAGATGGATGATGCCCAGGTCCGGGTGCTTCGGCCGTCGGATCACAAGGACCACCGGGCGTTGCACGGACTGACACGTTCGCTCATTGCGAACATGGTTCAGGGTGTGACAGAGGGTTATTCCAAGACACTTGAGATCATCGGTGTCGGCTATCGGGCTGAAGCGAAGGGCAAGATGGTCCAGCTGACGCTCGGATTCAGCCACCAGATTGACTACAAGCCAGCAGATGGTGTGAGTATCGAGTGCCCGAACCAGACTACGGTCGTGGTGTCAGGCATCGACAAACAGAAGGTGGGACAGGCCGCAGCAGAGATCCGGTCTTTCCGTCCGCCTGAGCCATATAAGGGCAAGGGCATCCGATATCAGGGCGAACACGTCCGGCGTAAGGCCGGTAAGACCGCCGGAGCCTAAGGGTCATGATTAAGCACAGTAAGCTCAAAAAGAGCCGTCGCCTTCAGCGCCAGCGCCGACATTTCAGGGTACGGAACAAGGTCCGCGGAACGGAGTCACGACCCCGTCTCGTGGTGTTCCGATCGCTGAAGCACATGGAGGGCCAGATCATCAATGATGACGCTGGGCACACCCTTTTTGGCCTGTCGACGTTGACCGAAGATCTCAAGGGATTCTCGGCTGAAGGACAGAACAAGCGTGTCGAGCAGGCGTATGCGGCCGGCAAGCTCCTGGCAGAGAGAGCAAAGAGTCAGGGAATCGAAACCGTGGTCTTCGACCGTGGTGGATATAGATATCACGGTCGAGTGAAGGCCTTCGCTGATGGAGCCCGTGAGGGCGGTCTGGAGTTCTAGATGTCGAACAATCCGAATCCCAAGAAGTCCAAGAAACGCGACGGTGGTCGTGGCCCGCGGGGTCGTGAGAGCGATCTGGTGGAAACCGTGATCTTCATCAACCGTGTTGCGAAAGTTGTGAAGGGTGGCCGTCGCTTCTCCTTCTCAGCCCTCGTGGCAGTCGGTGACAAGAAGGGCAACGTCGGTGTCTCGATCGCGAAAGCGAACGAGGTCGCTGAGGCCATTCGCAAAGCGTTCGAGCGGGCTCGCCGAAACATGGTGAAGATCCCGATCGAGAACGGCACTCTGCCACACGACATTATCGGTAAGTGGGGCGCCGGGCGTGTGCTCATGCGGCCCGCCGCACCGGGTACCGGCGTCATCGCTGGTGGTCCGGTTCGTGCCGTCCTCGAGGCCGCCGGTGTGACCGATGTGCTCACCAAGAGCCTCGGGACCAACAATCCGATCAACGTGGTCCGCGCGACCATGAACGGGCTCGATGAGCTTGTGACGGCTGAGCAGGCTGCCAAGGAACGCGGAGTGTCGGTAGAGGCCCTGGGAGTGCACCGTGGCTAAGAAGACATTAAAGAAGGTCCGGATCACTCAGACTCGCAGCAACATTGGTCGGAAGGTCGGCCATCGTCGCACGATTGAGGCCCTGGGGATCAAGCGGCATCAGCAGAGCGTAGTGCATGAACTCACTCCGGCTATAGAGGGGATGATCAACAAGGTCTCCTTCATGGTCGAAGTCGAAGAGGTCGAATAAATGGCAGAGTTGCATGATCTGAGCCCATCGTCGGGTTCCACGAAGACGCGCAAGCGGAAAGGCCGCGGACAGGGTTCCGGGAACGGCAAGACTGCTGGTCGCGGACAGGACGGGCAGAAATCTCGTTCCGGCGGTAAGGTCCACGCGAGGTTCGAGGGTGGACAGATGCCCCTGATCCGCCGGATACCGAAGCGTGGCTTCAAGAGCATCAACCGGGTCGAGTACCAGGTTGTGAACGTGCGTGATCTTGAGAAGGTCGACGGCGATATCTCGCCGGAGTCGCTCAAGGCAGCTGGTCTCGTGCGGTCGCTCCGCAAACCGGTGAAGGTGCTGGGCGTCGGCGAAGTGTCAAAGAACGTCTCAGTCACCGCGCACAAATTCAGTGCGAGTGCTCAGGCCAAGATCGAGGCTGCCGGTGGTTCGGTGACCGTGATCGAATCAAGCCCCCCGGAAGTGTAGGGACCCGCAGTCATGGCGAACAATCCCGTCGCAAATTTGATGCGCGCACCGGAGCTCAAGGAGAAGATTCTTTTCACCTTGCTGATCCTCCTCATCTACCGGACCGGTGCGCATATCACGGTTCCGGGCCTGGATGTGAACATCCTGCGTGCCACCTTTGGTGCGCTGCAGGGGACGTTCCTCGGCATCTACGACATGTTCGTGGGTGGCGGGCTGTCTCGGGCTACGATCCTCGCACTGGGCATCATGCCGTATATCTCCGCGAGCATCATGTTCCAGCTGCTCGCTGCGGTCTTCCCGACCATTGAGAAGCTGCAGAAGGAAGGCGAAGACGGCCGGAAGAAGCTGACCCAGTGGACGCGCTATACGACCGTCGGACTGTCGATGGCGCAGGCGTACGGCTACTCGGTCTTCCTCCAGTCGATTCCAGGTGCAGTAAGCACGCCCGGTCTCGCGTTCACGCTTACCACGGTCATTGTCCTGACGGTCGGTGCCATCTTCGTGATGTGGCTGGGTGAGCAGATCACCGACCGCGGGATCGGAAATGGGATGTCGCTGCTGATCTTCTTCTCGATTATTGAGACGTTTCCGGCAGCGCTCGGCCGCACATGGGAAGCCTTCACGCTCGGCGAGATTGGTCCCTTTGCGCTAATTATCCTGGGGGTGACGGTCGTAGCCATCACCGCGGGTGTAACCGCGATGACAATGGCCTCCCGAAAGATCCCAGTTCAGATCCCGCGGAAGGTTGTTGGTCGGGGACGCATTCGTGAAGGCCAGAAAAGCTTCGTTCCGCTGCGGGTGAACTCTGCCGGTGTTATGCCGATCATCTTCGCACAGTCCTTTATCGTTGTGCCTGGTACGCTTGCGGCATTCTCGGATATTCCTGCGATTCAGTCTTTGGCGGACATGTTCCAGCCGTCGACCGGACCCTACTACGTCACGTATGGTCTACTCATTCTGTTCTTCACGTACTTCTATACGGCGATCATTTTCAATCCGGTCGATCTCGCCGAGAACCTGAAGAAGCAGGGTGCGTTCATTCCCGGTGTGAAGCCGGGTGCCCGCACCGCCGAGTACATCGACCGCGTGCTCACGCGTGTGACTTTGCCCGGATCGATCTACCTGGCCTTCATAGCCTTGGTACCGTTCTGGATCATTGATCTGGCCGGTATTCAGACGTTCTTCTTTGGTGGCACCAGTCTGCTGATTGTCGTCGGGGTTGGACTCGACACGGTCCAGCAGGCCCAGCAACTTCTTCTTCTGAGGCATTACGATGGCTTCATGAAGAAGGGCCGCGTGAAGATGCGCGGCCGTCAGCAGTACATGTAGCTGAACTGATCCGGTGAACTAGCTCCATGGTTTTTGTGCTGCTCGGCCCTCCCGGGGTCGGGAAAGGGACGCAGGCCGTCCGGCTCGTAGACGAGTTGGGTGCTGAGCATGTCTCGACCGGTGACCTACTTCGCGCAGCGCGTCGCGAAGGCACGGATATGGGTAACCTCGCGCAGGGATTCATGGATCGCGGCGAACTCGTACCGGACGATCTGATTCTCGATCTGGTCCGTGTACACCTCGGGGGAGTCGAGGCCGATACCGACGTGCTCTTCGACGGATTCCCTCGCACAACTGAGCAGGCCACAGGCCTGGGGTCGGTCCTGAAGACCATCGGCCGCAAGGTAGACGGAGTTGTTCTTTTCGAAGCACCGGACGAGACGCTCGTAAGGAGACTTAGCGGTCGACGCAGCTGTCCGGAGTGCGGGGCCGTGTACAACACATACTTCAGTCCGCCCCAGGTTGCGGGCACATGTGACCGCTGCAGGGCCTCACTGATGCACCGTGTGGACGACGAGCCCGAGACGGTCACTCGTCGCTTGCAGGTCTACCTCGAACAGACCGCTCCGTTAGTGGCGTTTTACGACGCCCATGAAGCGCCAATGGCTCGGATCGCAGCGAATCGGGCTGTCGAAGACATTTACGGTGACTTCAAGGTGGCAGTGGCTCAGGCTGGCGGAGGTGCTAAATGATCCACCTTCGTACGTCGGACGAGATGGATACCATTGCCCACGCCGGTTCGATCATCGGAAAACTGCACGACACCTTCCCGGAGCAGATCCGGCCCGGTGTCTCCACAGCCACAATTGATCACTTCGCAGAGGAGTTCATCGTCTCGCACGAAGGGGCGATACCTGCGTTCAAGGGGCTCTACGGATTTCCTGGCAGTGTCTGTATTTCGTTGAACGAAGAGGTGGTTCACGGGATCCCAAGCTCGCAGCGGATCCTGCAGAAGGGCGATATCGTGTCTATCGACGTCGGGGTTCGCCTCGACGGCTGGTACTCGGACTCGGCCCGTACGTTTGCAGTGGGTGAGGTCACTCAGGAAGCGGTTGATCTCATGGACATCACTCAGCGGTCGCTCGAGGCTACGATCGACGTCGCTACGGTCGGGAACCACGTGGGTGATATTGGCGCAGCAGTCGTGCGCACATGTGCCGGCACCCAGTATGGCATCATTAAGGAGCTCGTGGGCCACGGGGTGGGTCGGGAGCTTCATGAGGAGCCGCAGGTGCCCAATATCGGTCGGGCAGGTCAGGGTCCTCCACTACGAGAAGGAATGGTCTTGGCGATTGAGCCAATGCTCTCCGCTGGCACCGCGCGCATCAAGACACTCGACGACGGATGGACGGTGATTACGGCTGACCGTTCGTTGTCCGCACACTTTGAGCACACTGTTGGTATCACGAAGGATGGACCGAGAATATTGACCTCGGCAGCAGGTCCTGTCGGTGCGGGTTCATTCGTGCCCACGGGCGGTTGAAGGCCTTGTCAGAGCTAGTTATACTTGCAAGCTCTGCTACAAACGGATTTGGAGAAGCAAAGTGAAGGTCCGAAGCAGCGTCAAGCCAATCTGTGAGCACTGTAAGGTCGTCCGCCGTAAAGGCGTGGTCCGAATCATCTGCTCGCGGAATCCAAAGCACAAACAACGTCAGGGGTAACGCGACATGGCACGTATCGCTGGCGTAGATTTGCCGCGCGGAAAACGAATTGAGATCGCTCTCACGTATATCTTTGGTATCGGGGACACCCGCGCCAAACAGATTCTTGATGCGTGCGGTGTAGATCCGAACCGAAGAACCCAGGATCTCGACGACGACGATGTGAATCGTCTCCGTCGCCAGATCG
>Ga0308018_10001081_pt1 | contig 12905 bp, 18 predicted proteins | sample Neamet282_FD_203130 | JGI IMG/M metagenome (GOLD analysis project Ga0308018, IMG submission 203130) | Marine microbial communities from water near the shore, Antarctic Ocean - #282 | ecosystem: Environmental > Aquatic > Marine > Unclassified | place: Southern Ocean | collected 2014-10-01
ACTTCTTTTTAGGTTTAGACATTATTTTTTAGGCTTTTTAGGCTTTGATGGATAAGGCATAATTATTTGTGTTTTCTAAGTTTAGCTAATTTTATAGCTTTTTTGTCTATTACTACTTCTACTTCTTTTTTCTTTTTCTTTGCCATAATGTTATTTTTTACCTGGAAACATTTGGTTTAATGTTTCTTTACGCTGTTGACAGCCACAGGGTATGTTTAAACCCTGTGATACTGCGTCAACAACTTTTTTAATACCAGTCGCTTTAGTGAATGATTCTATTTTATCACCTAAGCCTGTATTCATTAACTAGCTCTGTATGATCTCCAATACATTCTTAGACCGGTTGCAGCCGCTGGAGCAGCTGTTTGTCCGTTGTCAAATCCTGGTGAAACCGCAGATACAACGCCTCCTGGATTAGCTTTCATAGCATAGACTATTGCAGCTTTAAGAAGTGGTGCACTTACTGTTGTTGGAACACCAGCTGCGCCTGTTGGAGATGTACCAGCTATAAGTGTAACTATATCTAGTGGTGCAATCGTGTTTAGCTGGATTGCAACTTGAACTGCGGTAGATTGTGTAACCGCAGAGATTTGATCTACAGGAACTAAATTAATCCCGTCTTGAAATGCAGAAGCGTTAGCTAAACCTGAGTTAGCACTGTCTGTGATGTTAAATGAAATGTACTTTGCCATAATAATTGTTTTTGATTGTTGTTTGTTGTTTGTTGTTTGTTGTTTGTAGTTTTATTAACAGGTTTACTTCCCGTTTTTATCGTATTGAGGTTGTGATGATAGTCCAGAGTTCATGTCTCTGTCTATAACATTCTCTGGTCTTCTTCCTCCTGAAGTAACTTTACCTAAGCCAGCTCCATAAGGTTTTAAATGATGTGTTTTTGATCCCATAGTTAATGTTTCATGTGTTTAGAGATCCAGCTTTTATCTGCTTTTACGTCTCCCGCCAGCTTAGAGATGTGTTTCTCATCAGCTGTCTGATTAATGTCTTTGTATTTGCCCCCTGCTTTTTGGTCATCGTTAACGTCTCGTTTTAAATAACTCATGTGAGCTTTGTCATCTCTGATAGCGGCCTTCACATTTCCTTTGTTTATTTTTGTGTCCATAATTATGTATTTTGTGAATTTAATCCTGGATATTTTGCTAATACTTTAGCTACTATTGAATCTTTTTCTGGTGAATTATATGCTAATTTTAAAGCGGCTTCACCTCTTGCTTTTGTATTAATTGGGTACGTACCGTTTGAGCCAGCAAAATCATTTTTTGATACGTTTGGATATTTTCCTGCATTACTTTTTCCAGGTTCTTTTCTTATTTCTGTGATTGTTTTTGGCATAATATTAATTTAAAGCAACTAAACCAGATACGTTGTTTGTTCCTGCTGAAAAAACTTGAACAATACTTACTGGCAATACCTCTCCTTCTACAGGATGATAAAAAGTTAAAATTGTATTTGAAATAGTTCTAACTCTTACGCTGTTTTGTAAAGAAAAACTAAAAGTTAAAAGAATATTAACAGCTATACCTAAAGTTTTATCTACAGTTATAGTCATTGTTCCTAACGCAACTGAAATAGCTGTTATCTTACAATCAGCTGGAACACCTACACCACCAACAAACATACCAACTTTTATATCAGAGTTTGGTGATTTTAATATTAATGTTCCATTAGTAGATGCAGCATTACTATTAGATGTAACAATACTTGCTGGTGCACCACCAACAATTAAATTATACTCAACCCAATTGCTTTGTGGGATTACTGCTTGAGTTCTTCCGTCTAGTAATAGCGTATCGCTAGGTACTACTTCAACCCCGTCTTTATAAGAGTCTGTGTAATAATTTCTAATCATTTTGTTTTATTTTTTTTTTTTATTTTTGCTACAAAAAGATTTAGCCGCTCCAACGCTTCCAAATCCCCATTTTTTTAAAGCTATAGCTTTTTTTGTTGGTTCACCTTTAGAATCTTTCATTGCACCAGCCATACCTGCAAACCTACAAGCAAAAGAAACTCTTCTAGGACTTGTACCACTAGTAAGTCTGCTACCCATACCTGGGTTTTCTTTACGCATTTTACGGTTTTGTTTTTCGTATGATTTGTCTGTCATTATATTATACGGTAATTAGTTTTTCCGTTAATTCTAGTTGCTTTTAAAAGTCTTCTTCTATTTGCATCCTCAGATACATAGCTTATATGTACCCAATCAGGATTAGTGTCATCTCCAAATTCCCAAATCATTTGATCATAATCTAAATTGCATTTAATGTATTCAAACATTTCAGCATTAGTTTTATAACCATATGTATCATCTATGTCTAAAGCACAACCTTTACAATGTTGTGAGCTTGTACTTCCGCCAATAGCAGAATTCAATTTGGGTGAGCGATAGAAACTATTAATAGATATTGGACCACCAACAAATTCACGTAATGGTTCAAATACTTTTTCAGCAATAGTTTTCATGTTAATTAAATCTAAATCACAAGGTGTATTGTCAATACTTAACCTAGTGGCTGTATGAGATTTAACACCTTCTTTAAGTGAAATGTGTTTACTTATTCTATCACTCATTTTAGTGAGTTTTTACTATTTTTGTGCAATACTGCTTATTGGTCCAGCTGTATAAGGACATTCAGATTTTGATACTTGCATGTGATTTCTTGCATTACCTTTTGCTAGATTAGTAGCTTTATAAGGTCCACTCCATACTGCATTTATACCTAATTGACTTGGTTTTTTATCTTCCATAATATTTTTTAATATGCGTTATTTTTCATCTCTGGTTGTGGAGCATCTACAGGAACATCTAATATCGGTGCAGGCATAGTTGGCACTTGATTTACATCTTGAATTGATCCATCTATTATATCAGTCTGAGTTCCTAAACCTTTCGATTGTTGAAAGTTTTTTGTAAAACTATCTGAATAAGGTTGCGTATCACCTGACATTCTTGTAAAGTTGTCTAACTGACCTTGTCCTATAAAGTCATTATTTGGTTTTTCCATAATTATCTATTTTTATCTTTATTGACATTCTCTATAGATGTAATCATAACTTTATCTATATATGTTTTGCCTTTCATTATTTTATTTCGATGTAAACTAGTGGGTATATCTTCTGTACCTAGCATAATACGATACATACGACTTATTAACTGCTTGCACTTAAATGAAACTTTGTAGATATTATACTTTTGTGTTGTGCGGTTATGCGTTCTCCAAACCGTTATCCAACCTTCTTTAAGTAATCTGTTCCAGCGCCTGTTATCCCAGCTATAAGAATATGTACCGATTTTAAAATCTTCTCTAGTGAAAAAATCCATGCAATCGAAATATATTAGTAATTCTAAATCTGCATCATTAAGATTATTATTTTTGCAAGCCCATTTTCTAATTATACGATAATGTTTTAATAAATTTAAATCTCTAATATCGGAGGCCTCTAATCTCATAATACAACTACAACATGGTCCATACGAACCACACTATATATGTCTTTTTTTATTTCTATTTGATGTGAATTGTTTTTATCAAAGTATATGATGTCTTTTTCTTTAATACCTGTAACTTCATTTCCTACAGAAACTACAGTTGCTTCTTCATACCTCATATCTTCTCTTTGTTTTTCAGCTAAAAGTAAACCACCTTTAGTTTCTAAAACACCTTGCTTCACACCTTTTATTATTAAATTTCTACCTATTGCTTTCATGATGTTATTCTTAAATTGTTAATAACACAGTCTGTTGAAAGTATTGTTGTAGCTACTGAAGCTGCATTTTGCAAAGCACTTTTAGTGACTAATAAAGGATCAATAATTCCGGACTCAATCATGTTTACCATATCTCCTGTAACAACGTTTAAACCATATCCAAAATCTTTAATACTGGAATAATCTTCTATACCCGCATTGCTTAATATAGTTAAAAAGGGTGCTTTTATAGCTTCATACAAAATCTTTTGGCTATCTGATAAAGCTAAAAGTCTTGAAGCATTTAATAAAGCGATTCCTCCACCTGGCACTATACCTTGTTTTATAGCAGCTTTTGTAGCACAAATAGCGTCTTCAACTCTAGCTTGTTTCTCTTGTAACTCAACTTCAGAGTTAGCACCGACTTTTACAACGGCTACTTTTCCAGATAATCTAGCTAGTCTTTTTTCTAATCTCACAACTATCAAAGGATCTTTTGCTTCTTTTAAATCAATCTCTAGTTTATCAATAATATCTTGTACTTCTTTGTTTCCTTTCTCTACTTGAAGTATTGTTTCTGTTTGACTAGTAACACTTTTTAAACATTCACCTAAATGTTCAGGACCTATTAAATCTATATCATCACCTAAGTCTTCGTTTATAATTGTAGCACCAGTAACTAAAGCTAAATCTTTTAATGTTTCTTTTTTACTAATACCATATATAGGTGCCTCAATAACATTTACTTTAATGTTACCTTTTATTTTATTCATGGCTAATGCAGATAAAACTTGCTGATCAACATCGGCTACTATTAACAGTGCTCTATTCTGCTTTATAGCATGCTCTAGCACACTTTGTATTTTTCTTACAACATCTATTTGAGATTCAACTAACAGCACAAGAGGCTTGTCTAATTCAGCTGTTGTTTTTTCTTCATTTGTTATAAAATGTACATTTTTTAAACCTCTATTATATTGAATACCATCTATAAGTTCATAGGTTGTTTCAGAAAGCTCTGTTGGCTCTAACATTACAACTCCATTTTTACCAGCCTCTCTAAAAGCATCTGCTATAATTTTACCAAGAATAGGATCATTATTAGTAGATATTGTAGCAACTTGATCAATCATACTTCCTTCTACAGGAACAGCTATATCTTCTAAATACTTTATAGTTTGTTTGGTTGCGCTTTCTATACCTTCTTTCATATCTCTAGTAGAAAGTTTAGTTTTATATGCTTGTTCTAAAATAGCATGAGCTAATACTGTTGCAGTAGTTGTACCATCACCAGCTTCTCTCACAGTTTTTCTAGCAGCCTCTTTTAATAGTGTAGCTCCCATATTTTCTACAGGATCTAAAAGCGTAATAGATTCAGCTACAGTAACACCATCTTTTGTGATAAGCGGTTTACCAGTATTGTCTTCCAAAATAACACATTTACCGCTAGCTCCTAAAGTAGAGCTAACAGCTTGTGTAAGTTTTGTAATACCAGCAAATACTTTATCTCGAGCATCTAAACCAAAGCTTAGATTCTTAACAATTGCATTTGACATAATTTAATTTGATTTGATTTGATTTGTATTATTTAAACGTCTTAACTACTTTAGGACCTTTTAAAAAGTCCACTTTCTTAAGATAGTGATCTACACTACCATCGATTGCAGCTTCTGCAGCTTCCATAGTCTCTCGCCTTGTGACATCGTACCATTTTTCTTTGTCTTGTAGGTCACGGTGTTCGGTTTGAAAATAGCCATTAGGTAATTGAACAATTCTCCAGTATTTCTTCTGAGATAAATGCTTCCACATGTTAATAGCTTCTTCGGTAATCTGCGGTTGTTGGGGTTGAGCCATTGAAGAACTCAACGAATAAATGTAAGTCATTGGTTTGGTTTTTTTTAGGTTAAAATTATTTTTGGTTAAATATTGCCACCATAGCAACATAGGTTAGTTATACTATCACTTGTTTTTTTGCAAACTTACACTTCAACAGGCGGAATCGGTGGATTCATCCATGTAAAATATAAGTCTTCATTGATTGGTGTAATTTCTTTTTGTATTTGAGCTGCAATACTAGCTGCCATTGCAGGCACATCTAATGCTCCTTCAAGCCAACCAATTACTATAGCTTCAAAAGCTTCAGTATCTGCATAAGGTACAAAAGGTTCTCCAGCTATATAAGTAAAGCTTTGAGCTCCTATTGAACTTGCTTGATAAGTTTGTCCACTCGCTTCTTCAGATCCTGAATAGGTCCAGTGTACTGTGAATATTACATTTTGCTCTCCTTCGGCCTGAATGTGAGCATTCATCTGATTAATAGACCATTTGTAAGTTATTGCCATTGTTTATTGTTTTAATTTATTTTAGAAACATGTTTCTTCTCCGTTAGTATCTATTTCACTACTACTATTAGTTCTTATATATTGATTATTAGTTCCACCGTTTGCTGCAGTTACTAATGTTACTATTCCAGCTAAACTTCCACTATTATTACTGTATATAACTTGACCAGATGAATAAGGACCAGTTACTGTTCTGTAAAAAGTATTACCTAAACCACCTGACCATACACAAGCCTGAAAAGGATTTGCTTGTTGTGACACGGTAATTGGATAATATGTTGGACCACATGTAAACAAAGAAGCTATTACACCAAGAGTTCCTGTAATATAAACACCACCACCACTACTTGTTTTGTAATAACCAGCAGCAAGTTTTTGATTTCCTTGTATATTGGAAGAACACGAATCACCTGCAACCGGTGGGTTTGCACCTCCATTATGATAATACGTTTGAGTTAGTGAATTAAAACACGCAGCACTTGAAGTACTATACATTACAGAAGAACTAAAAGCAGTGTCACCAGGACAATCTTTGTCATAACCGTACCAATCAGAAAATTTATAAGGAATTGCTATAGGCATAATTTATATTTTAAGGGCTTCCACATACTAGATTACTCATAACACCAGCCGCTGTTGATTCCCAAGCTGAACCATCTCCATTACCACAAACTAATTCAGTAACTGAAAGACCAGAAACATTTTGATACCAATATATATTTGATCCGCTTAGAGCTGATATAGTCGTACTTAAAGACGCTTCATTATAAAGAGTATCACCATCACCTACAACTGAAGCTGTTGCTGCTTGTGCATAAGATACGTAATGTGTAAATGGTCCAGTAGTTGTTCCGTTGTTGTATTTGTAAATTTGCAACAACTCTGTATAAGAATCTCTATCCACTGGGTTAGGCAAACAGTTTTGATTTACCGTAGGATAATCAACCGTAGAACCTTTAAGTTTTCCGCCATTTACTAGATCATATAAAGAGATCGTTCCCATGCTTTGGCTGCCATTGTAATCTGCATGCTTGGCTTCTCTAGCTAGTTTTAACTGAGAAAGTGGTCCTGTTAATGGTACTCCCATAGTTATTTACAATTACAATTACATGGTTTGTTCTTTAACTCTTCTATTTCAGCTTTTAAATCTTTTATAGCTTCTATTAAATATCCTGAGATATTTCCATAAGCAACACCTTTATATTCTCCGTCTTTAACTAATTCAGGTGCAACTTTCTCCATTTCTTGAGCTATAACTCCAGAACCTTTTTTACCATGTTTATTAAATGAAACTCCTCGCATTTCATAAACCTTAGAACCATCTAAAGTTTTAATATTAGATTTTAGTCTTTCATCTGAATAAGCAACAACATCACCTGTAGCCGTAAAAGTTCCAGTAATATCCATATCACCATTTCCATAAAACTTAAAGTTTAAAGTATCTGTTGGTGTACCTGATGGATTAAATCTGTTGTATATCCCAAAATATGATGCTGCGTTATTAGCAGCTGTTGCTCCAGCACCTGTACCAACAAACATATCCGTTTCTCTTGATCCATTAGAATTATTATACGCAAAAGCTAATCCTTGTGAAAATGAATTTAAAGGTACAGAAGGACCTGCATTACCAGTGATATAAAAATAAGCATTAGTACCTGAACCACTTAGTGTGACGGTATTAGTAAAACTTGTAGCTGTAGCTGTAGTTGCTCCTCTACCGGTAACAGTGGCTAGTGTATCAGTTTCAGTATACGAAGTTATATAACCGCTATTATTAGTCCATTGACTTATGTTACCTGATTTATTAGTAAATGTTTGTGTGTTACTAGCTGTGGTAGTACCGGTGTTTGTTGTATATCCACTATTATTAGTCCACATTGATATATTACCTGACTTATTGGTAAAAGTATCTGTACTACTTGGTGTTACAGTACCCGCATTAGTTGTATAACCAGCATCATTAGTCCATTGATTATTCGAACCAGTCTTATTGGTGAAAGCACTTGCACTTACGTTTGAAACCAACGTTGAATTAGCTCCAGGTGGTAATAACATAGTATTAGTAACGCCAGCACTATGAGGTTGTGCTTTTAATGTTTGACCATGTGAATTAACGTAGCAATTAAGTTTAATTCCTGCATCTGTACTACCTACGCCTTTAATTGTTAATAAAGCTGCAGAAGGTACAATTTCATCAATAGCAGGGGAAGTTAACGTTTTATTAGTTAATGTTTGAGTGCCTGTTAATGTAACAACAGCACTAGATATCGAAAATACATTAGTACCAGACAAGCTTAAACCTGTTCCAGCCGTGTAAGTTGTGTTGTCGTTAGCCGGTGTTGCCCAAGCATTATCACCTCTTAAAAAATTTGAACTACTAGCTGTTCCCGATGCAGATAAATCTAAAGTGGTTTGAGCTGAAGCAGCACTGGGTGTTGTTTTTATAAAAGTTCCAGCTGTTAATTGTATGGTTGATGCAGTACCACTACTTGGTGTTATAGTTACATTAGTATTATTACTACCAGGTTCAGCTATACTAATAGTGTAAGTTATAGGTTGAGTGTCGGTTGGAACTGCCCAAGTTGCATCACCTCTTAAAAATCTATTTTGATAAGTGGCTGCTGGTCCTGGTACTAAACCTGGTAGTCCAGCGTCTGATGCAGTTGCTGTTGTAAAATTACTATAAGTTGTATTTGGTGGTATACTAAAGCTTTTGTTACCATTTAAATAATATGTTCCTCCTTGTGTTCCAGCGGCAGGTGCGGGTACAAGACCAGCAGTTCCTACAGCAGCAGCGGTTGAAACACCAAAATCAGAATATGTTGTATCAGGTGGAACTACCCAAGTTGCGTCAGCTCTTAAAAATTTCCCACCAACAGCTGCGGGTAATTGAGGAGCTAAACCATTTGCACTAGTCGAAACAAGACTATAAGTTGTGTTATCATTAGGTGACGTTAATGTCATTACATAAGGAGTACCAGTTGCACCTGTTCCAGTTATATCAGTTGCTAAAGCTCCAGTTGCAGTTTTAAATTGTAAAAACTCACCAGTAAGTACAGTTTTGGTTAAAGGTGTAGATGCATTGTCTCTTACTTTCCAACTATATGATCCACCACTTACCCAAGGAACATTAACAACCATTTTTCTATCAGCAGCAGTAGAATTATTGTCTAATTGAACAGCATAAAATCTATCTGCCGTAGCAACTAATCCTACGGTATCATCATTAGCAGCTGTTGTATCTATATCTGCTGAAAATGCAAAAGAAGATAAACTTAAACCTGCACCCGCTGTATATGTGTTTTGAGTGTTTGTGTTAGGCGATGTAAGTGTCATTAAATAAGGATCACCCGTGGTACCTGCACCACTAAGTGCTGTGCCTAATGTGCCTGTTGCTGTAACAAACTTTAAATATTTTGAATTATTAACTGTTTTGTCTGAGTCTACAGAATCTCTTATATACCAAGTTGTATTTTCTTGAGTATCTGTTGATGTGAAAGTTATACCAGTGTCAGCTGTCCTAGTTATAGTTGTAGTGCCAGCTCCAGTTAGTTTTACATCATCAAACCCAAAAGCTTGATCTATAAGTCTTAAATTAGGATTAATATTTCCAACAGATCCAGCTAAAGTTATTATAGCATTTCCGTTTCCACCACTTATCACTATATTATTATCACCTATTGCATATCCAGTACCTGGTTTATTTATTATAACGGTTTGAACTCCTCCTGATGCAACTACTGTATCAACTGTCATACCACTTCCACTTCCACCTGTAGTTGCTGCGTTTACAGCTGAGGTGTATCCTGTACCCATAGGTGGTGTGGTATTAACCGTAGCTGTTGGTACAGCTTCAATAGCTAAAAAATCGTAGGTTGTATTTGTGTTTGTAGTATAACTAGGTACGTCCCATGTATTATCTTTACTCAAAAACCTTGTACCAACAACAGAAGTTCCATTAACTGCATTTAAATCTACAGTTCCTAAACCTACAGCTCCAGTTGCAGCTGTGTTATCAGTTATATCTATATATGTTCCTTCTACGCTTGTAAAAGTTGTTACACCTGCTCCTGTGTAGCTAGGGACATCCCAGGTGTTATCTTTACTTAAAAACTTTGTGTTAACATCAGAAGTACCATCAGCAGCACTTAGGTCAGCTGTAACAGTCACAGCACCAGTTGTTGCTGCGTTAGGTGTTAAATCAACATATGTTCCATCAGTTGTTGTTACACTAGTTACACCAGAATTTGTAGCAGGTACTCTAGTCCAACTACCAGACCCTGCAGCTCCAACGTAAACAGCCCAATCTCCTACGTTCCACGTGCTAGGTGCTAATGAACCTCCATTTGGATATGCTGTACCAGCAACATTTGTAATCCATAAAAAGCCATCACCTTGATTAGCAGCTAAAGTTAAATCTGGATTTCCACCACCACCACCACTTGCATCCCATGTTCCTTTAAACTGCAACCCAGTAGGTACTGCAGCCCAAGTTCCATCACCTTTCAAATATAATGCACTAGTTCCACCTGATGGTACGAATCCAACTTTTGCGCCACCGCCATAAACGTTAGACGTTAAAGTAAGTTCTCTACCAGTTATAGATTGTAATAAAGGAACGGTTTCATTAGCCCCAACACCTACAGTAACGCTAGTCACACCTGTATCTGGAATAGTTGCATCGGCTCTCCAAGCTGGAACTCCACTTCCATTTGTTTTCCAAACTAAGTTTGCATCGCTAGCAGCAGGTGCTGCAACATAACCTGCAACAGTCACTGCATTAGCAACCCAAGTGTTTACACCAGTTAACGTTATTTTGTTACCACTTTGTGCAGCTGTAACACTACCATCACCTAGTACTAAAACTGTTCCACCACTAGCACTTAACGTTATGCCAGAATCAGTATTACTTGATCCAGAACCTGCAATAGTTTGATCTGCATTTTGAGTGTCAGTCCAAGGAACGTTAACGAGCATTTTTTCAGTAGCTAAAGTAACAGCATAATTTCTTGCTGCAGCATTTGTAGTATAACCTATTTGAACACCACCTCTAGTTCCATCAGCAGCTAAAGGTAAGGTATAGACTGTATCTGTCCAAGGCACATTTACAAAAGCCTCACTATCACCATCTAATTCTACAGCGTAGTTTTTACCATTATCTATATAACCTATCTTTATACCACCTAGCGCCGCGTTAGTAGCAGCTGGTAAACTATAAACTGTATCAGTCCATGGTACGCTAACAAATCCTTTTTCGTTTGATAATTCTAAAGGGTAATTTTTACCTAATTCTGTATAACCTATTTGTATACCACCACGAGTACCACTTGCAGCTAAGGGTAAAGTATATGAATTTGGAATACTTGAAATTAATTGTAAATTACCACTACCATCTATAAATTGTGTATTATTTCCATTTGCAGTAACAGCTAATGTTCCAAAAGTTGTTATTGGAGAGTTGGCAACAGTAAAAGCAGCTGGCATGGAAAGTCCTATACTTGTAATGCCTTGAGCAGTATTATCTATCCATTGAGTACCTACATTTGTTGAAGACAATATTCTACCGGCTACACCGGCTTGACCAGATGAATCATAATATCTTCCTGAGACGTTGATATCATTTGTTATAGTAATAACCTTATTAGTTGTAGCACCAAAATTTGTTACTTGTTGTAAATTTTGATTACCACCACCTGCACCTACTAAATCTAATAAACTTTGTACTGTAAAACTAACAGTAGGGTTGTTTTTAGGAGAATTATTATCTGATTCATCGTATGTTATAGTTCCAATTAATAAGTCTGCCGGTTTTGGCGTATTTAAAGGATATGAATATATTATTGCCATTTATTATTTATTTTTAAGTATAGTAGTTTGCGGTAGTGCTCCAAGCTGTACCTTGTATTAAAAGATTGGTAGCACCACCTGTAGGATTTTGAAACCCAACATCCATCCAAAGTCCTGCATAATATGTGCTTCCGCCTAAATCAATTCTAAAACACACTTCATTAGCTGCGGTTAGGTATATAGCGCTAGACATACCACCAACACTGCTATTGTTTGTTGTTCCTTGAGCTATAACTGACCCACCTGTATACGCATATCCCGTGTGTTGGAGATCTACTATTGCTGATTGACCATAAACAAAACCATAAAATTTAGCTAAAAACATAATACTTGCACTTACATTTATATTAGTTTTTACATGCCAATAACCAGCTGCGGAGGATCCTGTGTTTCCATGAGCAACTCTCGTGTAATATCTATGATTTCCGTTTGAATGAGTATCTACTATACCACCATTTGCGTTACTATTAGAATTTACTGAAAGCGAACCTGCATTGCTTGTATAATTACCTGTTGAATTTATAATAGTTTTACCAGCGACTTGTAATTTTTCATTAGCTGAACTCGTTCCGATCCCGACGTTGCCTGTATTTCCACCAGCTGTAAGAAAATTATAGTTAGAAGCATAATGTGTTTCGATTAAATAAGTACCATTCGTTCTATTGTAATTTTGCCATAAGTTATTTCCTGAAGCATAACCTGGCCCAAGCTCAATTCCTTCAGCGTTATTATTAGAAATTACTAATTGATAATCTGGTATTGATCTTCCGATCCCGACCTTTCCGTCTCCTTTTACAATTAATGCCGTGTTACCTCCATTATTTATTCTTAAACCAGAACCTGGAGCAGTATTGTTTATTAATAAACCATGCGTGTCAGTAGCATTACCACCTGTAGCATTAGCAATTTTCATAACTGGGAAATTAGTTGGAGTATCACCGTGTAGATACACACATGTTCCGTCATTACCTCCCGCACCTAAACTTTCTACATGCAATTTTGTAACAGGCGAAGTCG
>Ga0308018_10001084_pt1 | contig 12898 bp, 8 predicted proteins | sample Neamet282_FD_203130 | JGI IMG/M metagenome (GOLD analysis project Ga0308018, IMG submission 203130) | Marine microbial communities from water near the shore, Antarctic Ocean - #282 | ecosystem: Environmental > Aquatic > Marine > Unclassified | place: Southern Ocean | collected 2014-10-01
TGTATTTTGCTGATGAAACATCGGCAAATGCACCGATGCTTCAATGTCAATCTGTGACATTTACACCATCTCATTCAACTGTAGGTTTAACTCAAACGACACAACACATTGGTGTGAGGGCGATGATCACAAACAAGAGGTTGGTTTTCGTGGATTCAACAAAAAATAACCGATACACTCTGGATAAAACCGTGTTAAACAAAAATTCGATAATTACTCCTTTTAGAAAAGGAGAAAGTTATCAGGCGACGGCCATAATCACCGATGATCTATGGTTCAAGCCGTTACCATTGCCATCAATTACTGGTGTGGAAATATACACCAGCCACAGGAGCGAAGCATCCCAATACGTGGCTAACCGTGTGGCTCCACATTGGTTCTTCGCTCTAATTACTGGTGTTATTGGATACCTACTTGCATCAACGGGCATCTACGAAGATGTTGATCAAAATTTGATGATTTTGTTTGCCGCTGTGTTACCGACGGTGCTTCTAATTTTAGCCCTATTTTTGTATGTGTCAAAAGCACAAGTAAAGATCTATAATTCAATCAATTCAGTTACGAAATCGAGGGAAATTCGTATTGGTGTGTACGATACGATTCATAATACACCTATGCATATTGCCCTCAAAGTAGAGGATTCACAACCTCTGGCATCAATTTTTCATTGGTGTAGGGAATTGCAAAATCACAGTCCACGTTTGAGTGGCAACGAAGATCCACTAATCTTGATGTGAATCATTTCATTCATCCCATGTGTTTTGATAGCCTGATCATGGAGTCATGAACTCTTAGGTGTAAGAAGGTGAATACCATGGTATATGGTCATCCTAATGAAGCGGCGCAGCACAAGAATTCGCAGCAACAACAAAACTTCTCACCTTTAGTTACCGCAGACGTGTCTAACAAAAGAGATCTTGAAGAACGAGGCCTTACCACAATACTGTTTTTTATGACAGTAAATTGTTTTCTTACATTGGCTTTTCTCCATTCTGAATTCGTAGGATCTCCATTATCGGTTTTCAACGAACTCATTTGTCTTGTCAATAAGAACAACACGGAAGTTGCTAAAATAGTAGTCAAACCAATGTAAAAGTCATGTCTAGTCAGTAAAATTGCGCTGAGATATCCATGAACAAAACTTAATCGAATTAATAATTTGATTTTCGGGAATTTAAAGTCGTGAGAAGTGGCAATTTTCCACAAATACATGGCAATTTGAGGTAAACTGAACACTATAATAAGAGCGAAAAGTGTTGTTCCACTAAAGTCAAAAATTATCGGCTTGAATAAAAGTAGAAAATGGGCTAACAGTAGATAGATTGTGGTGAAAAAACCTGAAAGTATTTGCATGAACTGTCGCCCTGTCATTGCCATTGTGAAGCTTAATCCGATTTGAAACAATGAATAAACAACTATCGCGATAACGATTACTGGATCAAGTTTTTCAACGAGAAATAAGAGGTAAATCGGTAACAATAGTGCTAAGAATATGCGATTGGCAAAACAGCCGTTGCAATAATTAATCCTACCGATTCTCAAAACATGATAATTGAAATTATTACATTGGGGGTTATGGTGCATAGTAAATCTCCATGGATAGATGTGGGTTTGTACTTGAGATGATAAACTCTGCTCCGGCATTTATGATTGTTTTTCAATATAGAATGCTCGTACCGGAATACTCAAACCTTCCTTACGGACAATTCCTTTCAAAGGTAGTAATCAGGTTGTAAAGGCATCCCTGGCTCTACTGCGTACTGAGCGAAATCCTCTACGCCTTGTTCTCGTAATACCGATTCATCGGTGTGGAATTTTCCAGTAAATTCACTTGATTTGCTCATTATTGCGAATGCTGCATCTCCAACAATTCGCGGAATTCTACTACGCCTAACCATTTCAGCACCACCGAGAGCTTTGTTGTATCTAACAGCAGCAGTATCAATTGTAGTGGCCGGCCAAAGTCCGTTTACTGAGATTCCATCCATTGATAATTCCTCAGCGAGACCCAACACAAGCATCGACATTGAGAATTTTGATATCGTATAAGCCACAGAACCATTAAACCATTTTGGATCTAATGAAATCGGTGGACAAATCAGCAATATCCGCCCATTATCACTGTTGCGTAGATGTGGCAAGGCCGCTTGACATAAGGAAAATGAGGCTCTAATATTTACTTCGTGGACAAGGTCAAATCTCTTCAATGGAGTTTCATCAAATGGTGCAATAAATAACGCACCAGCATTGCAAATGACAGCATCAATTCCACCAAATGCATCAACTCCTATCTGGACAGCAGCAATCACATCCGCATCATTTCTAACATCACAAACCGCAACTGCTGCTTTACCACCTGCAGATTCAACCATTTCGGCGGTCTCATTAAGAGAACCTTTTCCGTCTTCAGCATCAAGTGTACGTCCGAGAAGAACAAGATTTGCTCCTTCTTCTGCGAAGCGTAGTGCCATTGCCCGTCCAAGTCCTCGACTAGAACCACTGATTAGCACAGTGCGACCTTTCCATGTTTTGATATCTGATATTTTCTCAGAACGCTCCAGTAAGTTGTCGACTATGTCAGTATATTCTTTCATCGCCTCTTGTGAATCCTTGCCCTTCAGTTTTTTCCAAGCTCGGTATTTTGCTATTGCAGCAATTCCTTCACTTACAGGGAGTCCCCCTGAAACATCCCCCTCAGAAGACTGCTTATACAACGAATATAGCATTAACATAGTCTTATTGTCAGGTCTGCTACTTAGATTCATTACCTCTTTTGTAGCTTTAATAAATCGTTTTTCGTCACTCACCTAATCAACTCCTTTTAATCAGCCATTTCTCAAGAACATTCTTTCTAGTCGTTGAATCTAAAGTAGTAGTATGTTCTAAATCAGAAATTAGATGGAATTGATTTTCTCCATCATCTGGAATATGTTTCTTAATCAAATTGTAATGTGTTCTACCCAGTGCGCTGTCATTCTTAGATTGAAGTGTAAGCACTGGAATCCCTGGTAATCCGATTTGTGGTATTTTAGCATCCCAGAATGTAATTGGCAAGTCAGGATGAATTCTTTTCATCTCTGTGCGTATAATTAGACGAATCAAGGGACGACCTAAATTCCACATTGAACCTACACGCAATTTTATGATCTCTGGTATTGATGATACAGCGGATTCCAAGATTATCGAATCGAGTTGATCTTTCCACCATCCTGATTTGTGACTAGATAGTCTCAGGGTAAGAAATCCTCCCATTGAATGACCGTAGAAATGAACTCTTGGCAATTCCTTGTATTCACTAATTATCGTGTCCAAAAAGGCCTCTATATCTGCTGCTACCTTTAGTAATGTCCAATCCTTATTTAGAGAACAACGACCATGCCCTCTCATATCTATACCGGCTACATCAAATCCTTGATCACTAAGATGAGTGATTCTATTTTCTGCTCGAGCCATGGAAGAAGAATATCCATGTATGTATAAGATCAAGCCTTTCGATATACCTTTTGCTGGAATAAAATATCCCATTGGCTCGTCCCCGCCCCATCCTGTAAACTCGACAAGGTGCCAATTTGGATTGGTGACTTCACCTGCATCCTTTGGATAAGGTCTGAAAAATGCTGCCAAGACCTTTGCTTCAAAAGCCAAGTAGATTGCATTCAATGCAATACTAATGGAGATTGTCCAGAATAAGAGATTTATTAGAATTTGACTCTCTTGGTGCCACAATATCAACTCAATAGCGATAAGTGCCCAGAAGATAGTCCAAGGCCATGACATCTTCCATTGCAAACTTTTCGAATATGCAGCCGCACCTTTGCTCGCTGGAAACTGTGACTTCATCAGAATGAAGCCTCCGGGTATGACATTAGATGCTTGTGTCCAGCAACTATCTTAGCGGCAAGACCAACATTGTCTGGATGGATTTCTGCAAAGAATACACGTGCGCTTGCAAGTTTGGCTTCATGAAATTCTGTTGCACTTCCATTCACCTTAGCATTGATACATACTCGCGCCATCCTTGCCCATAAGTAGGCTAGTAAGGTATTTCCAAAGTATGTACAATAATCGGTAGCACCTGCTGCTAAGAAGTGTGGATTTCCAGCACCTTCTGCCATTAGAAGAAGTGTTAGTTGTTGTAATCCTTTGACACTCTTATGTAGCGGCTTATTGAATTCTACCATTTCCTCAATAGCACGGTTTTCTTCTATAAATTCAAGTAATGGCCACATTAAATGTCGAAGATTATGACCGAAGTTTTGGGTAACTTTACGCCCTACTAAGTCGAGTGCTTGTATTCCATTTGTCCCTTCCCAGATAGGAGCGATTCTTGCATCACGATAGAATTGTTCAACTCCATACTCAGAACAATATCCTGCTCCACCCATGATTTGGATTGCAAGCGAAGCACTTTGGCAACCAACATCTGTTGAATACGCTTTCATGACCGGAGTGAGTAATGCGATTAGTGCAGTGGCGTGTTTTTTGGTTTCCTCATCACCTCTTTTCATCTCATCGAGTAGTATCCCAACCCATGTTCCTAGGGCTCTAGTCCCTTCACAGTTAACCTTGGCCTTTAGCAACATTCTACGGACATCAGGATGAACTAGGATATTATCTGCTGGCGCATCTAGATCTTTCATACCACGCAGGTCTCTTCCTTGGCGTCTTTCTAAAGACCAGGCTAAAGCATTTTGATATGCAATTTCACCTAATCCGAGACCCATCATTCCGGTCGCCAATCTTTCTCTGTTCATCATCTCGAACATCAGAGCCATACCTGTATTCTCTTCTCCCACTAGCCAGCCTTTACTAGAATCGAAATTTAATACGCAGGTTGGTGAACCATGTAACCCCATCTTGTCTTCGATTCCAGAGATTGATGTATTATTTTTTTCGCTCAAAAGTTCATCTCCCTCACTGAGGAATTTTGGTACAAGAAATAGTGAGATACCTTTCGACCCTTCTGGTGCACTAGGTAGTTTAGCTAGCACCATGTGAACGATGTTATCACTCAAATCATGGTCACCTGCTGTAATGAAAATCTTTGTTCCAGTAATCGTAAATGAACCATCTTCTTGAGGGGTTGCTTTGGTCTTGATTAAGCCAAGATCGGTACCACAATGTGGCTCGGTAAGACACATTGTCCCGCACCATTCCCCGCTACCAATTTTGGCAGCATAAATATCGATATGTTCCTGTGAAGCATGGCTACTTATTATGTCGTAAACACCTAGACTTAATGCTGCTACCACCGAGATTGCCATATTGCAAGATATTGCAGGCTCATCCATTGCATTACGGAAGAAGAGGGGCAATTCCATGCCACCATGTTCCTCTTTGCAAACTGACTGTAACCAACCAGACTCAACTGTTTGTTTCCATGCATCTTTGAAACCGGGTGGTGAGATAACTTCACCATTTTTTAATTGTGAACCAATTTTATCACCATCAATGTTTGATGGCTTCCACACGTCTATTACGAATTGTGCCCACTCTTCAGTCATCATATCGATCATCTCTCTGTCAAGGTTTTCATACCCTAAGCGATCACACACTTCGACGACATCGAATATTTCATGGAATAGAAACTTGTAGTCGTCCAAAGGTGCTTTGTATACAGTCATAATCATTCCTCCTTCAGTTCCTCAAGGGTTTACCCTTACCCAGCATATGTTCCATTCTGTCTAATGTTAATTCATTTCGAGCAAGTTTTGAGATTGCTTTTCTCTCCAGTGCAAGAATATCATCCTCGCTCAGTTCCTCTGTATGATCGCAGTCCCCTCCGGTCAGAACTTTTGCAAGTTCACCGATAACGGTAATATCGTGAGGTGTAGCATGACCGGCAATAGCAAGGTCGTTCAAAGCCATGGTTAGTGCAGATCTTCCAGAAGGCCCTGGTAGATTGTAGACATGGGGTTTAGGTGGAGAATAATCTTCGGCTAGTTCCAGCAAGTATGACTTAGCATTAGCCAAAACATGATCACGGTTCATCGTGATACGGTCGCTACTTCGAAGATAACCCAGATCTTTGGCTTGTTGTGCCGATTTAGCAATCTTGGCCATACCGATATTTTCGAAAACCATCATGGTTGCAGCCATTGGTCCTAATCCTACTAGTTCCTCCGTAGTAACTCGTGCAAGCATCTCCTTACAACCACCCCATGCAGGAATAATGCCGACTCCAGTTTCAACCAATCCGATATATGATTCCGAATGAGCGACAATGCCATCGGAGTGGAGTAAAATTTCACATCCACCTCCAAGACACATTCCAGATGCAGCTGAAACAACTGGCACCTCTGCATATTTTAGAGATTGATAGGTGTCTTGACCTAGAGCAATAAATTCCTCTAATGAACTCCATGCTCCGAGGTTTGCTCCAAATAATGCAAGTCCAAGATTGGCACCAGCACAGAAATTGTTAGAATCGTTAGCGATTAATATTCCCTTCCAGCCATCGCTTTCTGCAATGTCAACAGCAGCGAGAAGAATTTCCATAATGAATGGATCTAAAGCATTCATTTTCGAGTGGAATTCCACTAAGAGGATTCCATCATTGGCATCCCAGATACTAGCCGAAGCATTTCTTCTAATCGCCTTCCCGCGTCTACGTTTGATGTCTGCTACAGTAGTTTCTTGAGCACCTTTTAGAATTTGAATGTGGTCTCCAGTGGAGTTCAGTCGAGTTATTTCGGCTTCCTCTATACCGTAGAAAGAACCGTTTTCTGCCGCAAGTGATAAGAATGCAGGAATTGTAATATTAGCCGTTTTCATTTCTCCGACAAGCCAATCAAGACCAATAGAGTCCATCATTTCAAAAGGACCCTTCTTCCAATTATATCCAACCTTCATTGCACTATCAATTGCATCAATATCTTCACTGACTGCCGGTACCAGTGAGGCCGCATAGGCAAATGTATCAAGTAATATTTCTTTGACAAAAGCAGCACCCTTGTCTGGGTGAGTCATGAGGCGCTTGAGTCCTTGACGACCGACTTTAGCAGAAGTAAAAGCAGCATTGCGTGTAGCGGTTTGATATGAACCATCAATGAGACTTCTTGCTTCTTTGGTTCGCTTACCATCTTCCGTATTAAGTCTGAAAAACCCACCTTTGCCCTTGCGACCTGTGTATCCTTTGGCGATCATATCGCTGATAATCTCCTCTCCCTTTCCTGCTATGATATGCAGTGGATCATCAGCCGGTAAATTGTCCACCATGCTCTGAATAACGGCAGGAATAATATCGATTCCAACCAAGTCCATCAATGCAAAAACTCCTGTCTTTGGTAATCCAATTGGGCGACCAAGCATAGCATCTGCCTGTTCTACGGTGAAGCCATAATCTAATGTGGCAGCAATAGAACGTTGTACGAAGTATATTCCAAGACGATTACCTATGAATCCAGGAGTGTCATTGCAAAGAATTACTTTCTTTCCTAGTCTTTCGGAGGCGAAGATACTCATCCTGTGGAAAATATCCTCTTCTATTTCCTCTCCGACAATTAATTCTAGCAGAGGAAGATAGCGCGGGGGATTGAAAAAGTGTGTAATTAAGAATCTTGAAGCTAAGGATGGACTCATGCCTTTGACAAGAGATGACCTTGGAATTGTTGATGTGTTTGAAGACAAAATTGCATTTTTAGAAAGATGTTGTTCAATATTGGAATAGATGCTATGTTTGATATCAAGACGTTCTACTACAACTTCTAATACCCAGTCTCTATCTTTGAGAAGATGTAAATCATCTTCAAGATTAACTGGACGTATTCGTTGAGAATTGGAGGGATGCATCAGAGTTTCAGGATTACTTTTGCTCATTCGTGCTATTGCTTCTCGAGCAATGATTGACCTATCAGTAGCGTCTTTGGGAACTATGTCGTATAGCAAGACATCACAACCTGCATTTGCGCAATGGGCGGCAATACCCGCACCCATGACTCCACTTCCAATAACTGCAACTTTGTTGATATGACCATGGTTCCTCAGTTCGCTTGGAATCATAGGTGATTGTAGTTCTATTACCATCATTCAACCCTCCTGAGTACTGTGGCAATTCCTTGGCCACCGCCTATGCACATGGTTGCAAGTGCAATATCAGCCTTATTTCTAGTGAGTATTGTTGCAGCACGTCCAACTATTCTTGCACCGCTGGCTCCAAGTGGATGTCCAAGTGCGAGAGCACCACCATCGATATTGACCTTGGAGGTATCTAGTCCAAGTTCTTCAATAACCGCAAGAGATTGTGCTGAAAATGCTTCATTAAGTTCGATCACATCGATATCTTTCAAACTGACACCTGCTCTAGCCAGTGCTTTTTGAGATGCAGCAACTGGACCTATCCCCATTATTTCAGGGGAACAACCGGATACAGCAGTTGATTCTATAGAAGCAAGAATCTTGAGGCCTTGTTCGAGGGCGAATTTTTCACTGCAAATGAGGACAAAGGCAGCACCATCTGTGAGTGGTGAAGAAGTACCCGCTGTCACACTACCATCCGCTTTGAAAACAGGGCTCAGTCTAGCAAGAGAACTTACATTGGAAGCAGGTCTAATACAGCCATCTGTTGATACGACTCCTTCGGCAGTGGTTATTGGTATTATGACATCAGAGAAGTCAGCATTAGCCGCCCTGAGGTGGCTTTCAACAGCAAACTTCTCTTGAGTTTCCCGTTCGATTTCATAAATAGTAGCGAGATTCTCAGCAGTTAGACCCATGTTTGTGTAAGCTTCTGGCATCTCTGCAGCGAGTTTTGGATTCGGCATTGGATTGAAACCAGACATTGGAATTCTTGTCATAGATTCGACCCCTCCTGCGATAAATGCATCTCCTGAACCCATAGCGATTCTACCGGCGGCATCATGAATTGCTTGCATTGAAGAACCACAAAATCGATTGACAGTTACCCCTGCTACTGTAGGTGGTAACTCGCTGAGGAAGGATAGCATCCGTCCTAAATTGAAACCTTGTTCTGCTTCGGGAAAAGCACAACCCAGAATCAAATCTTCAATCAGATTTGGATCGATTCCAGTTTTTTCAATCAAACCTTTTACGACTTCGGCCGCTATGTCATCTGGTCTAGTATTTGCTAAATCTCCTTTTTTGGCGGGTGTGAACGGAGACCTAAAATATCCACATATTACGGCTGGCATAGCATTACTACGGCGGTGTAATAATTAAACCGTTAAGTATCAAGGGACACACTTAATATGATTTCCAACTGTTAGTGCTGTAGGAGTGATAATGCAGACCACCTACCATGTATGGTCGGAAAATGTCAAGGGTTGACAACTATATGATGAGATAATCCTCACTCGCCAAGATTACTAAGTGCGAGTTCTTTCTCAGCCTTATCAACCGCAATCCTGACTGCTATTGCAGTATCTGGAGTAACAGAAATTGAAGTGATTCCACATTCGATAAGGAATGGTGGATATTCTTCCGGGTGATCCGAAGGCGCCTGACCACAAATTCCGATTTCGATTCCTTTTTCTTTAAAAATTTCAATCGTTCTCTTCACCATCGTTTTGACAGCTGATGACCTTGCATCAACTGGATGTAAATATCCCTCTAAGTCGTCCCTACTTACCGCATAAACAGTCTGAACAAGATCATTGGTTCCAATCGAACCGCCATCGAGTTCCATCTCTTCAATAAAGCGTTCCGCCTCTATTACATTCGAAGGCAATTCGACCATGATGAACAGGGGCACACCATCCTTAGATCCGAGTTTTCGACTCTCTAGAATTTTCTTTACTGCAACGCCCTCTTCAGGTGAACGGCAGAACGGAATCATCAACTGAAGGTTATCCAGTCCCATATCGTGACGAACACCTTGCAATGCTTTACATTCTAATTCGAATGCATCTGAGAATCTTGGATCAACATATCGACTCGCACCCCTCCATGCAATCATCGGATTTTCTTCAATCGGTTCGAATATTTCACCACCGAGAAGTTCTCTGTATTCGTTAGATTTGAAATCCGAGAGCCTAACCAGCACTGGCCTAGGATAGAAAGCCGCACAAATTAGTCCAACGCCCTCTCTTAGTTCGTCAACAAACAGAGATTTAGGATTTGCAGAGTTTCGACTCTTTTCCGAAATCTCTCTGATTAATTCCGACCTATCTCGTCCATTGGTACGTTCAAGACCGCGTTTGAATGGCAGCAGTTTTCTAGGAATTACTCCAGTTTCAACATATTCTATTAATGAATCATGGTGAACTAATGCCATCGGATGAATACCCACTTCTGCTGATAGAATAAATTCGATACGGGCAAGTCCTACTCCATCTACCGGTAGCATTGAATCAGCAAGTGCCTTGGTAGGAAAACCAACATTCAATTTTATTTTTGTTTTCAGTTTCTGATTGGTATCGATAATGATCTCTTCAATTTCAAACGGTTGCTCTCCTTTGTATATTATTCCTGTATCTCCTTCGGCACACGAACCAGTAACCAGCATTCCATCATCTAAGAGATGCATAACATCTGTTGCTCCAACGATGGCCGGTATTCCGAATTCTCGTGCTATGATAGCAGCGTGGCTTGTTCTTCCCCCTTTACGAGTAATAATCAGTGAGGCTTGCTTCATCATTGGTTCCCAATCTGGAGTGGTCATTTCAGTAACTAGAACATCACCCTGCTCGAAGACTCTATCCGCCCAACTAAGTTCGGTTAGTTCTACACCTGCAGCCAACCGATCTCGCAGGCCACGCTTGCTAGAGATTACCGATTCATAGTTCTGATATTGTCGAACCATTCCACCTCCAATCCTCTTTCCTACAGCTTGACCTGTTCCCAAAACCGAGCCATTAGAATGTAATTTTTTCACTAACTTTGGATTCATATGGTAGCGAGTAAGAATCGATGTATTCTCTTTGGCGTGAACTGTTTCAGGTCTTGCTTGAACAATAAATAATTCTCCACTGACTCCATCCTTAGCCCACTCGATATCCATCGGCATTTGATAATGTGCTTCGATAGTAAGTGCCATTTCAGCAAGTGTTAGGACTTCGGAACGTTCCAATGAGAATATCAATTTATCTTTGAGTGGAACATCCACGGTTTTTGTTTCCGAATCCTCGCCGTAAATCATCTTCTCTTCTTTACCACCGAGGTGGCGCTGTACAATTGCAGGTAGCCCTTGCTCAAGCCCCTTTTTCCAAACGAGGAAACCGTCGGGAGAGATACTACCCTGGACTAGAAGTTCCCCTAATCCATATGAAGAAGAGATATGAATAATGCCGGCATGGCCTGAATCGGGATCTATAGTGAACATTACACCTGACGAAGCCATATCGGATCGAACCATTTTCATTACAACTACTGCCAACGATGCATCAAGGGGGTTCATTCCCCTGTCTACTTGGTATGCGACTGCACGTTCCGTGAATAAACTGGCAATACACTTTTTCCAATGAAACACAACACCTCTCGGACCAGTAATATTGAGATATGAATCATATTGCCCAGCAAAGGATGCATCAACCGAATCTTCAACTGTTGCTGATGAACGAACAGCAACATCCACTCCAGGTCCGTATTCATCGCACAGAGCACTGTAACCTTTCTCAATTTGTTCTTCAACATAAGCGGGAACGACGCTCTTTAGGATAAGAGACCGAGCGAGAAATGTTCTGGAATGCATTTCCAAATGATCTGAAGTATCTGCACCCTCAAAGCATGCATGAATTGCACCTCTTAGAGTAGACGCCTTCATTACCAAATCTCGTAATCCAGGTAATCCTTCAGCTTCTGAAACTCCACTCCATCGCATCGAGTCTATTTCGGAATCAACAAATTCTGCATAGGCATCCACAGTGACAGTAAAACCGTTTGGAATTGGGATTCCTTTCTCGGTCAAGGAGGAATACATCTCACCAAGCGATGCTCCTTTACCACCAATGGATGCAACATCATTCATACCAGTCCCTTTGAACCAAGCGATATATTCGGAATTCAGATTGGCCACGCCACTAGGGGTTGTCATCAAGTCTCTTCAATGAGAGTCGGCCTATGAAGGAGGCGCGCAATCATAAAAACGGCACTAAGTGAGAAAAAATACCCGCGAGTGTAATAAAACTCACCTATTTCAAACCCAAAAAATGAAAACTAAGGTCGGTGCGAGCACGAGATTATCAATAATCAATACTAGTGCTCGTACCGGAATTTGAATCCGGGTCGAAGGAATGAGAATCCTTCATGATGGGCCACTACACTATACGAGCAAATGTAAACCGACCCACCAACCCCCTATATTTAGCCGTCACCCATTGCAATAATGGTCCAAATGACTGTTGGCAATTAGTTCTTCAAAGGCCATGAACAATTTCTCTGAAAAGAGTAATTATACTTCACTTTCAGTTTTTAGTTAAAGTGAAAAGGGCTCACTGCGTCAAAATATTACTTCACTTTTAGTTATGCGGGTGGTTACTTTGTTGATATACGACCGGCAAAGAGTATGGGTTATGCAACAAGATGCAGACAACCTAAATGATTTGTCCTTCAAGGACTTTACAGCAAGTGAATCAACTACAACAACACCTAGTTGGGCCAGCAAGAGCACTACCAAACTGGTACACAGTACAGGAAAGTTACCACAACGAATCTCAAACATCGGCTGGCAACCATGGCACAGACCTGGAGCTCCTTTGGGAAGTGCAATGACATCCTCGACAATACGTTCCTTAACACGCAGAGCACAATTACTCAGAGGTGAGGCTTGATGGGTAAAACTCAGAGACTAAGAGGCGAGATCGCAAGTTTCCTCGGAGAAGTAGGCGAAGCGAATACCACTGACATACTCGATCACCTTAACCGAAGATTCCGATGGGGAGCAACGATGAACCAATTGGGTAATGTTCTGGCTAGAGATAGCCGTTTTATCAAGACTGGATTT
>Ga0308018_10001091_pt1 | contig 12831 bp, 10 predicted proteins | sample Neamet282_FD_203130 | JGI IMG/M metagenome (GOLD analysis project Ga0308018, IMG submission 203130) | Marine microbial communities from water near the shore, Antarctic Ocean - #282 | ecosystem: Environmental > Aquatic > Marine > Unclassified | place: Southern Ocean | collected 2014-10-01
CTGAATCGGATACGGGCCGAGCTGCGAATGAAGGGGCACCCCAAGAGTGCTCTCCAGGCCGACTGGGAGGCAGACGGGGTAGACGGATTCTCATTCGAGGTTCTGGAACTGCTGGAGATTCCTGAAGGGAATGATTACAACCCGGCCGAGGACCTGGCGGTCATGGAAGAATTGTGGGTGGAGAAACTCGATCTGCCGAAAGAGCGACGGTACTGAGTCCGCGAGCGAGCGCTCCGGTCGAATCGACCTGATGCTGATAAGACACGTCCGTTCCGCCGCCGATGACGAGCGGGCGATCGAGGGCCGCCGCAATTCGCCGCTCATGGATGTTGGACGGGCTCTGGGCCGTAAACGAGGCAAAGAGTTCGGAGGCCCAAGGTGAGGTATTGCGCCCTGCCTGCCTGGGGCCGTGGGAAGTCCCTCGTGCCGACCGCCCATGAAGGCGAAAGTCCGATGAAAGCAGGTGAGGCCTGCAGTCGCGAGTGATCCTGGCGCTCGAGGTTGTGCTTCAGCGGGGGCTCTGCTTTCCACTCGGCGATCTCGGGTTTGCCCGCGTCTGGTACACGTCGGAAGCTGAGGCATGGGTCTTTCGGGAAAGCGGCCCAGCCTGGGAAGGCGGTCGGAGTGAAGTCAGGGAGGGCTTGTGCGCGAAGTCACTCCCAAGTGGTTGATCACAAACGCAACTGAGCAACGGAGGCGACATATGTGCAGGAACATCGGGACTATCTACAATTGTGAGCACCCAGCGATAGACGCTGAGGTCCATGCGGCCGCGCTGGAATTCGTGCGGAAGACTTCGGGATTCAACAAGCCTTCTGTTGCGAATCAGGTCGCGTTCGACCATGTCATCGAGACGGTTTACGGCGTGCCTAGTGAGAGGGCCACGAAACGGTTCAGCACCACGGCGACCGCATGATGATTGAGGAAGAGCACGACGCGATCAACTTGAGTGGAAAATTCGACCTCTTCGCGGACCAATGGCAACCAAGGGTGATCGCGGAGATGAACGACTACCAGTTCAAGATTGCCCGCGTCCAGGGTGACTTCATCTGGCACGATCACCCGGACACCGATGAAGCGTTCTTCGTACTCGAGGGCACGCTCAGGATTGACCTGCCGGACGGTTTCGTAAACGTATCTGCCGGGGAACTGTACGTCGTGCCGAAGGGCGTGAAACACAAGCCGTATGCGGAGCTAGAGGTGAAAATCATGCTGATCGAGCCGCGTGGGGTTGTGAACACCGGTGAAGAGGGTGGACGTCGCACGGCCAAGTCTGACCTGTGGATCTGACCGTGCGAGAAGACAGATGCCCGAATTGAAACTTGGCAAGCTATCGGTCGTAGGGGTCTTGAGTCCCTCTACTCACCCCGGAGCACGCTGAGTACGTCATGTCCTTCTCAGTCTTGTTTCTGATTCTGATCCCACTGCTCGGAATACTTTTTGCGACCATGCAGACCCTTCCTGGCCCCGGAAAGCAGTGGCGTGAGGTGGACCATGGGGCGATTTCGCCCGAGGTAATACGGCTCCAGGACACGATAGATGAATTGACTCAACGCATCGTCGATCTCGAAGAAGAGCGCGACTTCTTTAAGGAGTTACGCTCTCCCGACAGCCCAGCAGGCCTTGCTTCCCCGGACGGCTAGTCTGCTGCCACGGGCTAACCACCGGGTGCTTGCCCCAAGCCAGGGAACAGCACAATCTCCCGTTCGTAGCTGAACCGATCCCTCTTGGATGGGTAAGGACCAGAGCGCCTCGCTAGACCCGCCCCTGTAGCGTTCGGAAATCTCCAAACGATGCAGCCGAAGCCATTCGCCCGTACATGTCGAGCATGGACCCCGAGACGACCCCGGCCCCGGCCACACTGAAACACACCCAGCTGAAAAAGCAGTTGGGCCTCTGGGAAGTGTATGCACTGGCCACAGGTGCTACGCTGAGTTCGGGATTCTTTCTCCTGCCCGGTCTTGCTGCCGCTGGGGCCGGGGCTGCGATGCCGATCGCGTACGTGCTGGCGGGAATGGTTCTCCTACCGGGCCTGTTCAGCATGGTCGAGTTGGCTACGGCTATGCCGAAGGCCGGGGGGATCTACTACTTCCTCGACCGCAGTATGGGCCCGTTGGTAGGTACCATTGGTGGTTTCGGCACATGGGTATCACTGATCCTGAAGTCGTCGTTCGCCTTGATCGGCATCGGGGCGTACCTAGAGTTGTTTCTTCCCTCGGTTCCGATGAGCCCCATAGCTGCTGGGCTGGCGATTGTTTTTGGCGTTATCAACTACTTCGGAGCCAAGAAGAGCGGCACGTTCCAAATTCTCCTCCTGATTGGCGTCATGATCCTGCTTCTCTGGTTTTGCGGAGTGGGCATCTTTCAAGTCGAGGCTGCCGCTTTCGCTGGCATTTTCGATGCGAAAGCCTCTGGCGTCATGAGTACCGCGGGGCTGGTCATCGTCAGCTACATGGGGCTTACCAAGGTCGCCAGCGTCGCTGAGGAAGTGGAGAATCCAGAGCGAAATCTTCCCCTCGGCATGTTCATGGCGTTTGGGACAATCATCATTGTGTACGTAGTCGGGACGAGTGTCATGATTGGGGTCGCTGGGGTGGAACGACTGGCTGCCAATGGTGGGGGGCTCACGCCCGTCGCTGATGTCGCGGTCATCATGGGGCTTCCCTACGGAAAGCTCATCATGACCGTAGCCGCAATTCTCGCGTTTTCATCGGTGGGGAACGCCGGGATTCTGAGTGCCTCCAGATATCCCCTCGCCATGGGCCGGGATCGACTGATCCCTGAAGTGTTCGGCCGTGTTGGGAAGCGGGGGACGCCTACGGTTGGGATCGTTACCACGGTGGCACTGATCATCCTGTTCGTAACGATCTTTGATCCGACCAAGATCGCGAAGCTGGCGAGCGCCTTCCAACTGGTAATGTTCGCGTTGGCCTGTCTCGCGGTCATCGTGATGAGGGAAAGCAGGATTGAGTCCTACGATCCGGGTTATCGTTCGCCTCTCTACCCTGGCATCCAGATTCTCGGGATTCTGATGCCGTTCATGCTCATAGTAGAGATGGGAATGCTCCCAGTCCTCTTCACCACCGGCCTCATCTTCTTCGGCGCAATGTGGTTTACGTATTATGCCAAGGATCGCGTCGATCGAGAGGGGGCGATCTTCCACGTGTTCGAGCGGCTGGGGCGGCAACGAGATGACCGACTCGACGCTGAGCTTCGGGAGGTCATCAAGGATCGGGGGCCGCGTGCCGCCGATCCCTTCGATGCCCTGTTTACGGGGGCCAAGGTTCTCGACATTGAGGGCGATATCGACTTCGAGTCACTGGCCTTTGCTGCAGCAAGTGAACTCGCGTCGGATGTGCCTGTTTCCGCGACGGATCTCGCGGAAGGCTTCCTGAAGGGAACCCGAATTGGTGCGACGCCGGTGTCTCATGGGGCAGCGCTCCCGCATGTTCGCAAGGAGCAGATCAAGGAGGCACATCTTCTCATGGCGAGGGCTCCCGGCGGTGTTCGCTTTGATAATGTGTCGCAGTCGGCAATACGGGAGGGAGACGACACTGTCCGAGCAGTATTCTTCCTCATCGGTCCAGAGGGAGACCCTGGCCGACACCTCAGGATTCTGGCTCAGATCGCTCGACGTGTGGACCAAGATGCCTTCATGCCCGAGTGGCTGGCTGCAAAAGGATCCACACACCTCAAGGAGGCTCTTTTCCGGAATGAGCAACTGCTGGTCATTCGCCTCTCCGATGATACGAAGTGTCAGGAGTTGATCGGCGCTGAGATCAAAGCAATCGCACTGCCAGAAGGGACCTTGATTGCAATGATCCGCCGAGAGGGTGAGATGATCATTCCGAAGGGGGACACGGTGCTCGAGACGGGTGACCGCCTTACCGTGCTCGGGCGAGCCGAGGGTATTTCCCAACTCAACCTGAGGTTCGGCGGAGAGGCCGAGTGATAGACAGGCACGAAGAGCGACATCCACTGACCCGATCGATCTTGGTCTGATCACCGTGGACGGCATTCCGGCCGTGTGACGGGCCGAGCACTCAGCTCGATGAGATGGTTCTCTCCTGAGCCCTATGCGCTGTTGAGGTGTGCCGAGGGGCCACGGGTGTTTCGAATGAATTCGGCTTCTTCAACTAGTGCGGGATCATTGTGTTCTGAGTCACACGAGGCAGACGCAGAGGTCAGCAGCCCCTTCCTTGGTCACTTCATCCATTGAGATTCGTTCGGCTGTCGATCTTCAAACGGCCTGATTTCAACAATAGTGTGGCTAGCGATGTCCTTGCAGGAAAACCGCGAATCGGCCTATTATAAACCGTTCGTACCCTCGGGGAGTCGGCCCGGATGAAGTCACTTGTTTTGACATCCGCTGCACTTGGCATGTCGCTCATGCTGGTGGGCGAGATCACAGTTTCGCGCACCCCCATCCTTGTGACGGATGCGATCCCCCATTTAGGGGTGGCCGCCGCAGTCGATCCGAACGACATCGTTACGGAGACGTGTGTCCGGTGCCATAGTGATTCTCGGCTCCGCGGGAATCTTTCGCTCGAGGGATTCGATATCGCCGAGGCGGCTGACAATGCCGAGGTGATCGAGCGCATGATTCGCAAGGTCCGGGCTGGGATGATGCCACCTCCCGGAGTCCGGGCTCCTGAGGGCGACACACTCATGAAGTTCGTCCAGCAGCTCGAGGACGTAATGGACGCGGAAGCGCGCCGGAATCCGAACCCGGGCTCGCGGACTTTCCAGAGGTTGAATCGCCCGGAATTCGAGCAGGCCATCAGTGATCTTCTCAATATAGAGGTGAACGCTGGTGACTGGCTCCCGTTGGATCAGATGAGTGCCAATTTCGACAACATTGCCGATGTGCAGGCGTTGTCGCCCCTGCTCCTAGAGGCCTACCTCAACGCGGCTGCCGACATCAGCCGCATGGCTGTAGGAGATCGGGACGCGCCGTCCATCAACGTCAACTACAAGATTTCCCAGTATCGGTCTCAGCATCCCTGGGATCATGTGGAGGGCGCGCCGTACGGGACCCGCGGAGGCGTGGTCATCGAGCACGTTTTTCCTGCCGACGGGATGTACTCCTTGGGAATGACGTTCTCATCGGGAGGTAACACCCGATTCGAGGACATTGATATCTCCATCGATGGAGATCGCGTTGCGCTCATGGCTTTCCATAGAGGGGTTGTGGCGGCCGATAATCGCGGTGGTGGTGCGATGTGGACGGAGCCGATCTTTATCCGGGCCGGGCAGCAGAGTATCTCAGCGGCGTTCATTCGTAGGTCCGATGGTCCTTATGAAGACCTGATCAGGCCGCACGACTGGTCCATGGCTGGTGGTGGATCGGGTGGGGCAGGCGTAACCACGCTCCCCCATCTTCAGGATCTGATGGTGGGTGGGCCCAGCGACGTTATGGGACTTTCCGACACGTCCTCGCGGTCAAAAATCTTCATCTGTCGACCTACTGCCCCGAGTGAGGAAGAGGCATGCGCTCGTGACATTGTGGAGAATCTGGCCACGCGCGCATACCGCCGGACGGCCACGAGTGGAGAGCTCGATGGTCTTATGACGTTCTACGAGAGTGGCCTCTCGAGGGGTGGATTTGAACGCGGCGTACGGGAGGCTCTGGAAGCCGTGCTCGCGTCGCCATTGTTTGTTCTCCGACTGGAGCGACAGCCAGGCAACGTCGATCCCGGCGAAACCTATGAACTCGGTGACATCGAACTCGCGTCGCGCCTCTCCTTCTTCCTCTGGGGGACTCCACCGGACGACGAACTCCTTCGCATCGCACGTGAGGGAGACCTGACGAAGGACAAGGAGCTCAAGGCACAAACCCGGAGAATGCTTGCCGATCCGAAATCGGAGGCACTGGGAACCCGTTTCGCCTCCCAGTGGCTAAGGCTCCAGGACCTGTACAAGGTTCGCCCGGATCCGAATTTTTTCCCGAATTTTGACGAGACGCTCGCCGACGCGATGCGAGATGAGAGTCTGATCTTCTTTAACCACCTAGTTCGGGAAGATCGCGATGCTCTCGAGTTGTTCACTGCGAACTACACCTTCGTGAATGAGCGCCTGGCGAATCACTACGGCATGGAAGGGGTCGCGGGGCGGCAGTTTCGGCAGGTCGAGTATACGGACGGAGTACGCGCGGGACTGCTTGGGCACGGTAGTGTTCTTGTCCTGACTTCGCTGGCGAATCGGACATCCCCAGTTCTCCGAGGCAAATGGGTCATGGAAGTGCTCATGGGCACGCCGCCACCGCCGCCGCCACCGGGAGTGCCAGATCTCGAGGACACCGAGGGTACGGTCGAGGGCCAGCGTCTGACCACTCGGGAGCGCATGGAGATGCACCGATCGAATCCCACGTGTAATGCCTGCCACCGATTCATGGACCCGATCGGCCTCGCTTTAGACAACTTCGATGTGACCGGGCAGTGGAGGCTTCGCGAGAACGGGATGGCGCTCGACACGCGTGGAGAGTTCTACGACGGGACTGCGATCACCACACCGAAAGAGGTCGCAAACGCGCTTCTCTCCCGTCCGGTGCCCCTCATGCGGTCACTAACCGAGAATCTGATGGCCTACGGGCTTGCGCGTCGGGTGCAATACTTCGATCAGCCGACGATCCGAACGATCGTGGCAGATGCCGAAAAAAACGGACAGTACAAGATGCAGTCGCTCATTCTGGGTGTCGTCACGAGTGATGCCTTCCGAATGAAACAGGCGGCCGAAGCGGTTGTGACCGAAGCAGGGCACTAGACGGACACGAATACGAAGACCAGATCCCAACTTTCGAGGAGTAACGGGACGATGGAGTTCATCACCGGGAAACACTTGGACCGCAGGACCTTTTTGCGTGGCTTGGGCGCTGCTGTCGCGCTCCCGCACCTTGACGCGATGGTTCCGGCCGGACGCATGAGCGGACCCGTGATGCGGGCGAATAACGACCGCACGCCGCTGATCGCGATCGAAGAGGTTCACGGCCTGGCTGGGTGTAATGACTGGGGTGCGACTCAGCACCTCTACGCGCCCGAGATCATCGGCAAGGACTTCGAGATGGCACCGAACAGTGCCTTGATCTCTCTCGAGCCTTATCAGGACTACCTGACCATCGTCAGCAACACCGACGTCCGCATGGCCGAGGCGTTCACCGCGCCAGAGATTGGAGGCGATCACTTCCGATCCAGTGCCGTGTTTCTCACCCAGTCGCACCCCAAACAGACCCAGGGGTCGGATTTGTTCGTCGGTACGTCATTGGACCAGATTTACGCGAAACGGTTCGGTCAGGACACACCGCTTCCGTCGATGCAGTTCACCATCCCGAACATCGATCAGGCCGGTGGGTGCACGTACAACTATTCATGTGCGTACACGGACTCCCTGAGCTGGGCGTCGCCAAGTGAGCCGCTGCCGATGATTCGTGATCCGCGTGTCGCCTTCGACATGCTTTTCGGTGCGGGCTCGTCGCCGGCCGACAGAGCAGAACGTCGTGCAATGCGCTCCAGCATCCTCGACTGGATAGGCGGCGAAGTCTCCTCGATGAACCGCCAGCTTGGCTCCGAAGATCGCATGCGGATGGAGCAGTACTTGAACAATGTGCGGGAGATCGAACGTCGTATTCAGATGGTTGAATCGGGCAACACCAGCGGTGAGGAACGAGTGATTCCAGAAGCTCCGGCTGGCGTGCCAGATTCCTACCGTGAGCACATGGAGCTCATGTTCGACCTCCAGGTTCTTGCCATCCAGACGGATATGACCCGCGTCATCACCTTCAAGACGGGGCGTGATTCAGAGAATCGAGTGTTCCCCGAGTCCGGGTCGGACCGGCCGTTCCATCCTGCGTCGCATCATGGTGGGCGCGAAGAGGCCGTCCTGGAGTTCAACAAGATCTGTCAGTACCGGGTGAGCATGCTCCCGTATCTGCTGGACAAGCTGAAGGCGACGATGGACGGGGACATGAATCTCCTCGACAAATCTGTCGTGATGTTCGGTTCTCCCATGGCCGACTCTAACCTGCACAACCATCGGCGCGCACCGCTCGTATTCCTCGGTAAGGGCGGGGGCATTCTCGAGGGCAACCTGCACCTCAAGACGGCAGACGGAACGCCCATGGCGAATGCCATGCTTACACTGATGCAGGAGCTTGGGCATACGGACATGGAGAACTTCGGTGATAGCACCGGCGGCCTGATGCTCAAGTCTTCAGGTCGCACGACTGCGCAGGAGACTCACTAGGTGACAAGTTTACTCGGGGCGCTGTTTACCTTGGCGGTCATGGCCTGGGCGCCCGTCGAGGCGCCTGTCGCCGACGCCGCAATGCGCGGCGATGTGGAGACAGTGCGGGCGCTGCTTCGAGATGGGGCAGATGTGAACGCGGCTCAGGGCGACGGCATGAGTGCGTTGCATTGGGCGGCCGAACGGGGTGATGCCGAACTCGTCGACATCCTTGTTTACGCCGGTGCGGAAATTCAGTCCGTGACGCGGATTGGGCTCTACACCCCCCTACACATCGCCAGCCGGAACGGAAGTGCAGACGCAGTCACGCACCTGATCTCCGCCGGAGCAGATGTGCACGCAGTCACCGCTCCGAGTGGCTCAACGGCGTTACACCTTGCTGCCGTGTCCGGCAATAGAGCTGTTGTTCAGGCGCTTCTGGATGCAGGTGTCGACCCGAACAGTGTCGAGGCCCAGTGGTCGCAGACGCCGCTGATCTTTGCGGCCGCCTGGAACCGCGTGGACGCGATCAATGCGCTCCTAGACGGAGGCGCCGACCCGAACATCGCAGCGGTGGGGATGGACCTGACCGCGATGGGCCGGCTCGATGCCGAGGCGAACCGTCGTCAGGCCGACGTTATCAACGCCTTCACGAATGAGGGTGAGTGGCAGCCCACGTCGTCGCAGGTGCAGGCGGCGGTGCGTGCAGGTCGCGCCGCGTATGAGACAGATGCGCCAGAACCTCGCAAGGCCCGCATGAACAGTCGGTTCCAGCGGCAGGTCCGGATCACTTCCAAGGGCGGACTGACGCCTCTCCTGCATGCGGCTCGTCAAGGGCACCTCGAAGCAATGGAGGCACTTCTCGATCGCGGAGCCGAGATTGATCGGGTGGGTGGAGGAGACGGGACGTCACCACTCCTCATGGCGACCATCAATGGTCAGTTCGATGCCGCGATGTCGCTGCTCCAGCGTGGTGCTGACCCGAATGGGAGTTCGACCCTCAACGGTGCCACACCTTTACTCGCAACGATCAACTCCGAGTGGCAGCCGCGGACGCGTTATCCTCAGCCACAGGAGCGCTCGGCCCAACAGGTCGGCTACCTCGACGTCCTTGAGGCGCTCCTTGAAGCAGGAGCCGACCCCGACACCCGGATGACAATGCATCCCTGGTACATGGAGTACACAGGGTGCGGCAACGGAAACTGTGGTCTAATCGATACAAATGGGGCGACCCCGTTCCTTCGCGCGTCGTATGCGACCGATGTCGCCGCGATGGCGCTTCTAAAAACGTGGGGTGCAGATCCATCGATCCCAACCAAGGCTCCTCAGAGGCGGCAGCGTCAGACCCCCGAGCAGAGGCAGCGGGCCCTCCAGATTGATCAGATCGCCGACGCGGACAGTTTCGCTGTGATGAGTGATTCCACGCAGGCAACCTCCGTGGTCACCATTTGGCAGGATCTTCCTGACTCCATCAAGGCAGAGATGGCGGAGGAAGATGTTCGGGCCACCCCGGGAGACTTCCGTGAGGACATCGTTGCACACGCCCAACGCCAGGACTCGGTGAAGGCTGCCGAGCCTGATCCTACCGGCCTTCCGCCAATTCCGACTGGTGGTCCGGCGGTATCAGCGATCCACGCCGCGTCCGGGGTCGGGTACGGTGAGGGTTTTGCAGGAAACGCCCACCGACACGTCGAGAATGGTTGGATGCCGGCGGTGAAGTTCCTGATCGAAGAAGTCGGGATGGACGTCAATATGCGGGATCATGGTGGCTACACAGCCATTCATCATGCGGCAGCGCGCGGTGACAACGACCTGATACTCTACTTGGTTGAGCACGGTGGTGACGTAACCATGGTCAGTCGCCGTGGGCAGACAACCGCGGACATGGCAAACGGGCCTGTGTCACGGGTCTCTCCTATCCCTGAGACAGTGGCGTTGCTCGAGAGCTTGGGCTCGGCTAACAGTAACAATTGCGTCAGCTGCCAGCAGTAACGATAGATGCGGTCCGGGGTGGGGGTCCGATGATTTTTGCCCCGGAGTTCGCTCGGTGAGCATCCTCTGGATTCTCATCCCCAGCCCCTTCGTTGGCTACCTGATGATCGATAGCCTGCGGAAGGTCTTTTCGGACGACGACACCCTGCTGAGAAAGTTGTTCGCTGATCAGCCCGTCACGATGATCGCGACTTCCATGTCGCTGGGGTCGATGGTCGTATGGGCGCTCTCAGAGGCCGTACTCCGCATCCTCTGACCCGCTGTGGGGCGGGGGCGGCCGCCTTAACGGATTGGGCGGACGGCAGTGGGGGAGGGCCGGGATGACGTGTCTTGGAAAAACGGGTATGAAGGCCCGAGTATGTGCCCCGGAGCCCTCAATTTACGCACGCGGCGCAAAGTCTTGCCCCGAGTCAGGTTCCACGCTCACTTCACGCAACGTGAAAGTCGACCCCGAGTCTCTGGAGGTCCTGTGGCACACATCCCATACGTCTCGGATGACGAAGCGGAGGGGCTGCTATCTGAACTCTACGACGATCACCGGAACGAGCACGGTGTGGTCGACAATATCCTTCGGATTCACTCTCTGAATCCTAGGTCCCTCAGGGACCACGCGCGACTCTATTCCCACCTGATGCGGGGGAGATCGCCGCTGTCCCGAACCCAGCGCGAGATGCTCGCTGTGACGGTCTCAGCGGAGAACGACTGCTTCTACTGAATCAATCATCACGGGGCGGGACTCCGTACGTTGACTGGCAGTCTGGGGCTCTCCCGCGCCCTGGCGCGGGATTTTCGAAGTGCAGACGTCTCGGAGCAGGATGCAGAGATGCTCCGGTATGCTGTGAAGCTCACCCACGAGCCGTGGGCGATGAGCAGCAGTGATGCCGGCCGACTGCTTAAAGCAGGCTTCAGCGACACTGCAGTTTTGGATATCTGTCAGGTCGTGTCGTACTACAACTATGTGAACCGCCTGGCCGACGGCCTGGGTGTCGGACTTGAGAAATTCTGGAACACTGAGGAGTTGACGGTGACTGAAGAGGAGTTCGCTGCTATCCGGATGGCCCGCCGCGCGGGCGACCGAGATCCACCTCGACGTGAAGGGGAGAACCCGTGACCAGATCCATTGCAGTCGACGGGAGGACCCTCACGCTTGAGGCGATTGAGGCGGTGGCACGTGACCCAAGTGTCCGGGTGACACTGGACGACACCGCACGGGAGCGTGTTAAGGCATCCCGCGACTTCATAGAGGCGAAGGTGGCGACGGGAGAGCCTGTGTATGGAGTCACCACGGGGTTCGGTCGGCTCGCGGATATCTCCATCCCTGCGGACCAGCGAGCGACCCTCCAGCACAACTTGGTTCGGTCACACGCTTCGGGCATGGGCGACCCGATGAGCCAGCCATCTGTCCGTGCGCTCATGGTGTTGCGGGCCAACGCGTTAGCTCGCGGAGTGTCAGGTTGTCGCACAGACGTGATCGAAGGCCTCTTGGCGCTCCTGAACGCCGGTATCCATCCGCGGGTTCCCGAATTTGGTTCGGTCGGGGCGAGCGGAGATCTCGCCCCGTTGGCGCATGTTGCACTCGGACTGTTGGGGGAAGGTGAAGTCGAGTACAAAGGCGAGCGTCGCCCTGCGGGGGAGTGTCTTGAGGCCGAGGGGATCACTCCGATCGTCTTGAGCTTGAAGGAGGGGCTCGCTCTGATCAATGGAACCCAGGCAACAACGGGACTCGGTGTGCTCGCGCTGCTCCGAGCCGAGCGAGCGCTAGAGACGGCGGAGGCCGTGGCCGCGATGTCGATGGAAGCGCTTCTTGGAACACCGGAGGCCTACCGGGCAGAGATCCACGAAGCCCGGCCGCACGCAGGGCAGATTCGCTCTGCCGCGATCTTGAGATCGTTGCTCGAAGGATCGGAAATCCGCGAATCGCATCGCGAAGATGATCCTCGCGTACAGGACGCCTATGCACTCCGATGCGTGCCTCAGGTCCACGGGGCCGGTCGCCACGCGTTGGCATACATACGTGGGATTCTGGAGACCGAGGCGAACAGCGCAACGGACAATCCGCTCGTCTTTCCGGACTCCGGAGTCATCGTGAGCGGCGGAAACTTCCACGCCCAGATCGTATCACAGGCCCTCGACCTGCTGACCATAGCGGTGGCGGATCTGGCTTCGATCTCAGAGCGCCGTGTGGAGCGACTGCTCAATCCGGACCTGTCCATGGGGCTGCCCGCCTTCCTCGCCTCCCAGCCGGGCCTGGAAAGCGGCTTCATGATCGCCCAGGTGACTGCGGTCGACCTGCTCGCCGAGATTCGGGTGCTCTCGCACCCGGCATCGGTGGACTCCGTCACAACCAGCGCGAATCAGGAAGATCACGTCTCGATGGGGCTCGCAGCGGCCAGGAAAGCCCGACGCGCAGTGGGGTGCCTGGAGCGTGTCTTGGCGACGGAACTCATGTGCGCTGCTGAGGGGATCGAATACCGTCGCCCACTTCTCGGCGGCCGCGGTGTGGAAATCGCCTATGGCCGCGTACGAGCTCAAGTGGACCGTCTGAATGGGGATCGCATGTTAGGCCCCGATCTGGATGCGCTCACATCGGCCGTCAGAGCGGGGACCTTCTCCGGTATCGCT
>Ga0308018_10001092_pt1 | contig 12829 bp, 9 predicted proteins | sample Neamet282_FD_203130 | JGI IMG/M metagenome (GOLD analysis project Ga0308018, IMG submission 203130) | Marine microbial communities from water near the shore, Antarctic Ocean - #282 | ecosystem: Environmental > Aquatic > Marine > Unclassified | place: Southern Ocean | collected 2014-10-01
CGTCAGGTGCACTAATGGCAAGTTTAAGCACTTGAGTGTGAATGGCGTGCAGATCACCATTACTCTGGTGCCAAACTGATTTAACAGATTCTATTTGAGCTTTAGTGGGGCTGTCGCTAACAAAGTGCTGACACAGTTTTATAGAGATGTGGTTAATAGTGTGGTCATGGCTAGCAAGGAAATCTGTTAACTGGCGCAGACCACTGCGGCCAGCATAAATGGTTTGGCCCATTACTTTTTTGGGACCAGGTTCTGCCCACTGTTTTTTGTAAGCGTTCCAATGATTATTGCTGCCCGTTCTTTTACGCATAGTGGACAACTCTTCCCCAAAATCAATTCCCCAACCTGCTAATACTTGAGCGGCCGCATGAATATCGTCTTCAGAATAGCCAGCAGCAACAGAAACCGTGTGCAGTTCTAACAACTCGCGCCCTAGGTTGTCATTTAAACCCGCATGACAATCTGGTCGCCTACGGCAGTCTTTAGCTTTTTCGGAACGCTCGCCAGCACTCCACACATTATCTAAATAGGTCAGCATACCTGGGTGAGTAGTAATGCCGTAAAGCATATCAGCAAAGCTACCATCGAGCTTGGCCAGGATGCCTTCGTCAATAGCATGACCAATCAAGTTACCAGTATCAAAGGTGTTGCCAATGGTGAAGTGGTTGGCCCAAAACGCCGTTAAACGCAGCTTAACTTGATCAGCACCATAGATATTACGCTGCACAAATTTGTGTTCGTCTTTTTCCTGCATTAAATTTTCGTGTCTATTAGCCTGACGTGCAGCTTCTGTGTCTTGCCCGTTTTTGCCCTCACGTTGTTGCTTTTTTAAGGCCCTATAACGACGCCACATACCAGCGCGTTTGGATAAATTCGGTTGTAATTCATTAGGCCATTCAGTCACTTTGGCGTTAGTGTTAGGGATACCCAAAGCGGGTGATGGTGCTTGAAGCTGCAGCTGAATCCAGGCTTCCATGTCTTGCGGTAAGTCCTGATCATAACGAAACATCAGACCAATTCTTTGAGCGATTCTAAATTGCTTATTCATAACCACCACCCTTGGAACCTAGATAAAAACAAATACATAAAAACCTGATTACCAACCCATCCAAAAAAACATAGCACAATTTATCTAACAATAATGCCTAATTAACATTAACGCTCTGCGTTTCAAACAATCTTATTTCAAAGCTTGTCCAGCATCTGCTCGTTGCACACTGCAGATAAAATCTCATGAGAGGTGAATGCTAGGGTTCTGGCAATATAGTTGAAATTGAGTTTTCAGCCAGCATGGCAGCGATATCATCGCTTGGCACTTGATCTGTGATAAGAATATCAAACTGGCTTTGATCCTCCACAGCAATGGGTGCACGCTGTCCAAACTTACCACTGTCAGCGACGATAATTCGTGTTTGCGCACGGGCCGCGGCTTCGCGGGAAAGGTCAGCTTCCTGAATATCGTGCAACATAAACCCAACATCTGCATTGATCGCACCGATTGAAAAGACCGCATAGCGTACATTAAAACGACGAATGAAGTTAATTGCATGCAGCCCGAATGAGCCACCATCGTGCGGACGCAACTCACCTCCTGCAAAAAACACTCGGTTATTGTTGCGGGTGGCCAGCGCGTGGGACACTGCAAGTGAATTGGTGACTATATAAAGGTTGTGATGGTTACGCAGGGCCATAGCAACATAGGCGGTTGTAGAACCGATATCCAAAAAAAGAGAATCACCATCAACGATCATTCCGGCTACTTTTTGAGCTAATCGCTGCTTGATACCTGAATTTTGATCCATGCGTAACTGAAAGGGTTGCTCGGTCACTGTTAGGCTTTCCGCCAGCAGAACGCCTCCATGCACTTTTCTAACAAGAGACCTAGCTGCTAGGGACTTGATGTTTCGACGAATAGTTTCATCGGAAACCCCGAGCCGGTTTGCCAGAAAACTCACGCGACTCAACCCTCCAGCCAGGCGCAGCTCCCGAAGAATTTCCTGCTCTCGTTGGTTTGAAGTATCCGTAACTTCTTGCATTTGTTTCTCATCAATGGGCTAAACGTTAGTAATTAGTACAGTTTATTCACTCGTTTAGCAACATATTCACACACAATAAATGTAATAATGCAGTTTATGTTGACAAATGTGGGGTTTAGCCTGAAGCTGAATTTAATGAGTCAATCCCACTCAAGAGAATAGTAATAACATCAGGGGAGCCATATATGACACATTCTATTAGGCATACCATGATTGAGACAGTAGATTATGACGACTGACACGCCACTAAACCGAATCAAAGCCATGGCGCTCTGGCAGGGTGAAATTAACGCAGTTCCTTTGGCCGGAGGTATCACTAATGTAAATTATGTTGTCACCGACGGTGACAAAAAATACGTGGTGCGTTTGGGCGAAGATATCCCTAAGCACCACGTCATGCGCTTCAATGAACTGGCTGCTAGTCGCGCAGCTCACGCAGCAGGCCTTTCGCCCGCTGTTATTTACGCCGAACCCGGCATTACGGTTCTGCAATTCCTTGAGTGTGCAACCTACTCCCCGGAAGATGTCCGTAACCACAAAAACCTGGAAAAAATTCTGCCATTAATTAAGACATGTCATTTGCAGGTGCCAAAACACCTACGTGGCCCTGCCCTTATTTTCTGGGTATTCCACGTGATCAGAGATTATGCAGCGACCCTGCAAGATGCAGGAAGTTCGTACCAAAAAATATTGTCTGAACTGGTTAAAGTAGGCAATTTGCTTGAAACCAATGCCGGTCCGTTTGATATGGTTTATAGCCACAATGACCTGTTGGCAGCCAACTTTCTGGATGATGGCCACCGTTTATGGATGATTGACTGGGATTATGCCGGATTTAACTCGCCACTGTTTGACCTTGGTGGGCTAGCTTCCAACAATGATCTTAACGAATCTCAAGAAGTATGGCTGCTAGAAAATTACTTTGAAACACCTGTTACATCGGAATTATTGCATCGATATACCGCTATGAAATGCGCATCTTTGCTGCGCGAAACCATGTGGAGCATGGTGTCAGAAATAAGTTCCGACATCGACTTTGATTATGCAACTTACACCAGCGACAACCTTGCGCGGTTTCGCGCTGCCTATAACAACTACAATCAAACATAAGGCCCAATATGACCAACCTACCCAGTTCTTCAAAAACAGTTATTATCGGTGGTGGTATTATTGGCTGCTCAACTGCATACCATTTAGCCAAGATTGGTGTTGAAACCGTTCTGCTAGAGCGCAAGAAGCTAACCTCTGGTACTACATTTCATGCTGCCGGACTGGTTGGGCAATTACGCTCTAACGCTAATATCACCCAGCTTCTAGGCTATTCCGTAGAGCTTTATAACAAAATTGAAAAAGAAACAGGGCTGAGTACCGGCTGGAAGATGAACGGTGGTTTACGTTTGGCGTGCACGGAAGAGCGCTGGACCGAAGTAAAACGTCAAGCCACCACAGCCCACTCCTTCGGGTTGGAGATGGACCTACTAACACCAAAAGAGGCACTTGATCTCTGGCCACTGATGAATATTGACGATGTCATCGGTGCCGCTTTCATGCCCACCGACGGTCAGGCTAATCCTTCAGATATTACCCAAGCCCTAGCCAAGGGCGCGCGCATGGCTGGCGCGAAAATATTTGAAGACACCAAGGTTCTGGATCTAGAAATAGACAATGGCAAAATTAAAGCTGTCATCACAGAACACGGCCGTATTGAATGTGAAAAAGTTGTGGTGTGTGCCGGACAATGGACTCGAGATTTCGCCAAACGATTTGGCGTGAATGTGCCTTTGGTGTCAATGGAGCACCAGTATATGGTCACTGCAGAAATCGAGGGTATGCCTAAGAACCTGCCCACTCTTCGAGACCCAGATCGCCTAACCTATTACAAGGAAGAAGTTGGCGGGCTAGTAATGGGGGGTTACGAATCAAATCCAATCCCTTGGGCAATCGCTGGTATTCCCAAGGGGTTCCACTACTCTTTGTTGGACAGCAATTACGATCACTTTGAACAATTGATGGAATTGTCCTTGGGTCGTGTGCCAGCTCTTGAACATGTGGGTATCAAAACCCTGACCAATGGCCCTGAAAGTTTTACGCCAGACGGTAACTTTATTATAGGTGAGGCGCCAGAGTTGGCTAACTTCTTTGTTGGTGCCGGCTTTAATGCCTTTGGCATCGCTGCAGGTGGTGGTGCAGGCATGGCGCTGGCAGAATGGGTGCACGCAGGTGAACCACCCTATGATCTATGGTCTGCCGATATTCGCCGCTTTGGGCGCCCGCACTTTGACACTGACTGGGTGCGCACCCGCACGGTAGAAGCTTACGGCAAGCACTACACAATGGATTGGCCACATGAGGAAAATCAGTCTGGGCGTCCCTGCCGTAAATCCCCACTTTATGAGATCCTAAAAAATCAGGGAGCCTGTTTTGGAGAGAAACTAGGTTGGGAGCGACCGAACTGGTTTGCTGATGCAGCCTATGGTGAAACCCCCGAGGATGTTTACAGCTTTGGCCGACAGAACTGGTTTAACGCAGTAGGCAGAGAACACAAAGCTGTTCGCGAGGCTGCAGTGTTGTTTGACCAAAGCTCGTTTGCTAAGTTTTCCCTGAAAGGAGCCGATGCTGTAGAAGCCCTTAGCTGGATCGCCGCAAATAATGTTGCCAAACCTGTTGGATCGCTTATTTACACTCAAATGTTAAATGATCGTGGCGGCATTGAATGCGATCTCACCGTTGCGCGTGTAGCCAATGACGAATATTACATTGTTACTGGAACGGCTTTTGCCACCCACGATTTTGACTGGATTAGCAAAAATATTCCTGCCGGTCTCAACTGCCAGTTGTTTGATATCACCTCTTCAAACGCAGTGCTGTCTTTGATGGGGCCTAACTCACGTGACATATTGCAACAGGTCACCCGCGATGATGTTTCAAATACCGGCTTCAAATTTGGTACTGTAAAAACAATAGGTATCGCTGGCTGCCCGGTGCAGGCCTTGCGGGTTACGTACGTGGGTGAATTAGGCTGGGAGCTGCACCTTCCAGTGGAGTACGCTACAGCCGTATACCAGGCTGTGATGAAAGCGGGAGAAGATCATGGGCTAGTAAACGCCGGTTACCGCACAATTGAAAGCTGCCGTCTGGAAATGGGGTATCGTGCCTGGGGTTCAGATTTGGGAGCAGACCACACGCCTTATGAGGCCGGCCTTGGATGGGCAGTAAAACTGGCTACAAATCAGCCCTTCAAAGGCCGCGACGCGATGACGTTGCAGAAACAGGAGGGCGTTAAGAAGATGTTGGCAGGTTTTACGGTAGAAGATCCAAGCGTCGTTCTTTTAGGCCGGGAAACCATTTATCGTAATGGAGTACGCGTGGGTTGGTTGTCTTCAGGAGGCTTTGGCTACACCGTAAAACAGTCAATTGGCTATGGCTATATCCGCAATTCCGAGGGTGTCGACCAAGATTATGCCGAATCTGGAGACTATGAGTTGGAGGTTGCAACCATCCGCATGCCCTGCAAAGTGCATTTTAAGCCTCTGCTTGAGACGTCTATGAGGAATTAAACATCGATGTAGGGTACATGTGAAAACGAAGGTGCTATTGTTCAAATATTTTGCTTTGATACTGAATTTGAGCGACACCTAAGCTTTTCACGTTAGGCGCTGCCTTAAGTGAAGCCCTTTAAGAGAAACCGTTTACGAACAATGTTTTATTCTATGCATCATTAATGCTTATTGCCGGCTTAGGTATTCCCGTAATGGTTGCATTAAATGGAGGCTTAGGATCTAGACTACAAAGCCCAGCGTTAGCTTCTTCAATTTTACTCTTGGTTGGGTTGTTCGGTTCTCAGGCCTACACCATAGATACACGGCGTATTGCAGGGCTGATGATTATGGCGCTAGGGGTATTTCTTGTGCTTGGTAAAACTAAGGGTCTAGCGGATTAAGGGGTAACACACCATTTTAATCAGGCTAATGCCGTTAGTTTAACTAATGTTTACAGTGGTGGTTATTCAGTGAGAAGCCAGTCTACAAAATGTCTCTTTGCCGGCAACATATCCTGAGCGTTGGCCTCTACTAGGTAATAGTCCCAATCAGAAGTTAGGCTAAAGGAGCTCAGAGCCGTGAGCATACCACTATCCACTAGATCGCCTACCAGAGCACCCCAGCCTATACCTACCCCTTGGCCTGCAATCGCGGCCTGAACCAAAAGTGTATAGTTATTGAAGGTAAGGACAGGTTCACTAGGAGTAACTTGACTGCGTCGTTGGTTGAAAAAACCGCGCCAACTTAACCAGCCATGTCCCACGTCATCCCCTAATTTTAATAACGGCAAAGTCGCCAGTTTTTTGTGACTTTCTATAGGCCCATATTGAGCTAATAATGACGGACTACAGACTGGAAAAACATTTCCGATCGACAATAGATGTGATCTGTAGCTACTCGGCTTGCCTTTGGCAAACAAAATGGATAGGTCGGTGTCTTGAGCAGTGTAGTCTAGCTGATCTTGAGAAGTGACAATTCGCACTTCTACTTCAGGGTGCAGCTCACGAAAGCGAGGTAGCTTAGGCAACAACCAAAATGCTGCAAACGCAAAATCAGTTGCAACATTAATGCATTGTCGGGAACGAGTTTTTTGCAGCCTTTCTAAGCAGCTTGTCATCTGTCCAAAGCCGGATTCAACAGCTTCATAGAGCTGCTCACCGGTTTCGGTTAGAGCCACCCCTCGGTAGACACGTTTAAATAGTTGTAAGTCTAGCTGCCGCTCTAGGCCACGTATTTGTTGGCTTACTGCCGATTGAGTTGAACCCAGCTCTTTGGCAGCTGCAGTAAAATTTAAATGACGTGCGGCTACCTCAAAGATTAATAAACTTTGAGCCGAAGGAACAAATTTCTTTAGTAACATTAGCTCACCTTATAGTTCCATTAACTTTGACCTAGTTTACACATTTATTTTCACTGTTAAAATAGCCGACTCTTATAGCGGTCCAGTTTGCGCTTTCTTCGCCCTGTACCATTCAAACTAACAACAGTACTTGAGTATTAACTAAGATGAAAATTGAACAAGTGACACCCGCGATTGGTGCTGAAATATCAGACATTGATCTCAACCATCTTAGCTCAAAAGAGTTAGACGATATCTATGGCGCGCTGATTGAGCACAAGGTGATTTTTTTTCGCGATCAAGACCTAACTCCAGAAGCGCACTTAGCCTTTGCCAAAAGCTTTGGTGAGCCGGAGCCCCCTCACCCAATTTACCCTAGCATTGAAGGTTATGAAAACATTGTCTTGCTAAAAAGTGGTGCTGACAGCAAACCAGACACCAATGATTGGCACAAGGACATGACCTTCAAAGCTAACCCACCCTTCACCAGCATATTACATGCTATTCAAGTGCCTGATGTGGGTGGCGATACCATGTGGTCTAACACCAACGCGGCGTACACTGCCCTGCCATTAATGTGGCAAAATTATTTAGCCGGCATGGAGGCGATACACGACATAGGCACCTTTAGAAATGACCTGTATTTTAAAGGTGGTATTGAAGCCGTGAACGATGGCCTCAAGAGCACTGGCTCTGCAGTGCATAAAATTATTGATACTCACCCTGTGAGCGGGCTCAAATACCTCAATGTGAATCAATCGTTTACCCGTCATATTATCGGTGAAATTCAGGGCGAGAGTGATCGAATACTGCAATACCTATACCAGCATATGGCCAAGCCAGAGTTTCAGGTGCGTTTACGCTGGCGCAATAATACCGTTGCCATGTGGGATAACCGCATCACCCATCACTATGCAATTTGTGACTACTTGCCAAAAGTAAGGCACATGCAACGGATAACAGTGTTACACGATAAACGCGAACCATAGGGTTTTTGAATTGGTTTTTGTCATCAGGCTGCCGCCACATTTCTATGTTATGTGAAGCTTCTAATTGCTTCACATAACACTAGATATTTAGGCTATCTAGCCACCGGTAATACATGAGCGACGGTGCAAGAAACCAGGGTTTCCCGGTATAAAGTGGGCGGGTCTGGAATTTGATCTGATCAAAAGCAGTTTCACCTTCGTCACACCCCAGCACCTGTTGCCCAACTCTCATGCCAAGGTAGCCAGACATGGCCACCCCTGAGCCACAGTAACCCATAGCGTAGTATAGGCCGTCTACCTCTCCTGCATGCATGAGTGAATCGAAGGTGAATGCCACATAACCCATCCACGAATGACTTATTTTTGTATGTTCTAACTCTGGGAAGATACGAGTCAGTGCGTTATGAAGCTTTGGACCACTAACGCGTGGGTCGCTTTCACCAAGTGATACCCGCCCACCAAAAACAATACGGCTTCGATCAGGGCTTGGCCGATAATAGTACACTACCTTACGTGTGTCGCTAACGATGCGATTTTTCGGCATTAGCTGGTCCATAAGATCTTTTCCAACAGGTTCTGTCGCTATTACATAGCTACCTATGGGAATCACCCTACGCTGCAATTGTGGCGTTAGAGAACCCGTATAGCCGTTTGTTGCGATAATAACTTTACCGGCCTGCACAATTCCTTTTGAGGTTTTGACACTAAATCCATCTTTATTCTTATTAATGTTTTCGGCTGCACAGTAAGACATAACACCTGCACCAGCTTCAATCGCCTTACCCAACAAACCTTTATGATAGGCGGCAGGATCCACTGAAGCGTCGTTAGGGAAAACAGCCCCACCAAAATAGACACCGGTGCCTAGTTCAGAGCACTGTTCTTCTTTTGGAATCATATAAGCACCGTTCTCAAGCCCAGGAATCGGACGCTCAACAGCCCTTGCAAGCTTTTCATATTGTGCAGAATTATGTGCTGCGTGAAAGCGCCCAACCACATCATAACTACAATCAAGGCCTTCTTCCCTGATGAAGTCGCCAGTAAACTGTAAAGAGTTTTTACCTTCAGCATGGATGGCAAACGCCATATCTTTGCCATATTTTCTTTCGAGCACCGAAAAGCTCGGCTTTATGCTTAGGCTGAGTTGGCCGCCATTTCTTGTACTTCCACCCCATCCAGCATGTTCTGCATCAATAACCAAGGTATCCCTTGAGCCTCTGGCTGTCTGGATTGCTGCATGAAGCCCCGTATAACCTGCACCTATGATGAGCACATCCACTTTTTTGGGAAGTTCTAAGTCTTGCATCGCTGGTGGTGCACTACGATCCCACCAATAAGGTTGCTGCTTGAAATCTTGTGTAAACATAGCCTTACTCTTGATCCAAATATACGGGTGAAGTTTTGTACTTTGCCTCAGCTGTATTTCAGATGATAGCATCAGCACGAAGCCATGCCGATGTTATTAAAGATGGTTAGTCTAATTAAATCTAGGGGGTGTTTAACGCCCAAGGGTGCACTTGGACTGAATTTAATAGTGGTGTTAAAGTTAGACTCAAAAAGTTGAGTCGGCAAGGTTATCTGGAGCAGTATATGAATAAACGAGCACTAGTGATTGAAGTAACCCGTGGTGGATTTATTGAAAGCCACCATCAAGTTATTGCTATTATTAGTGATGCGAAAGGCAAGCGCCATAGCCAATGGGGCGATGTAGATCAGCAGGTGTTCCCACGCTCCACCGCTAAACCACTTCAAGCCCTGCCACTTATGCTCAGTGGCGCTGTGCAGGACCTTAACCTAAGCCAACAACAAGTGGCTATGGCGTGTTCTAGCCACAACGGCGAAGCTCAGCACAGTACTCTAGTAACCAACTGGCTTGACCAGTTAGGCATGAGTTCTGAGCAGTTGGAGTGTGGCAGTCATTGGCCTTTATATCAGCCTGCTACCGTGGCTTTGGCCCAGTCTGGCGAACAGGCGTGCGCAGTGCACAATAATTGCTCCGGCAAGCACTGTGGTTTTTTGAGTTTTTCTCGTCATCAAGGCATTGATCCAAAGGGCTATATTCACCACCAACATCCTGTTCAGCTGGCGGTGAACGATGCGATGGGCCGTATGATGGACCTTAAAATAGCCGACTACCCTATGGGCATTGATGGCTGCTCTATTCCTACCTATGCCCTGCCCTTACCCAATTTAGCTATGGCGTTTGCCCGTTTTGGCACTGGTGAACAACTACCGGACGGTTGGCAGAAAGCTTGCCACAGCCTATATCGGGCTATGGTAAATGAACCTTTTTATGTAGCTGGTACTAAGCGCCACTGCACCAATATTATGCAAGCCTACGGTGGTCAAGTGGCTTGTAAAACGGGCGCCGAAGGCGTGTTTGGCGCAGCAATACCGAGCCTTGGTTTAGGTATTGCGCTAAAAGCCCTAGACGGCACTACTCGCGCAGCAGAAGTGGCCCTTAATGTGCTGTTGGATCACTTGCACCTGAAGCCAACGGACCCGCAATTTGAGCAATCTTTAGAGCTGCATAACTGCAACAAAATTCATGTTTCAAATGTACAGCATGCATCGGAAGCATCATAAAACTGTGGGCAAGGGCTAGCGTACAACCCCCCTTTTTCCATAAGCACAAAAAAGCCCATAGACCATTACTGCAATGGTCTATGGGCTTTTTAAAGACAACTATGTCATCAAAGATTACTGGCTATTTGATCACACGAGGCTTTTGCATCGCCAAATAGCATCTTAGTGTTCTCCATAAAGAACAAAGGATTCTGCACTCCAGCATAACCTGATGCCATGCCACGCTTAAATACAATCACGTTTTTAGCGTGCCACACTTCCAGTACTGGCATACCAGCAATGGGACTACCCGGTTTTTTAGCCGCTGGGTTAACTGTATCGTTGGCGCCTATTACTAGCACTACATCGGTGTTGGCAAAGTCGTCATTGACTTCATCCATCTCTAACACGATGTCGTAAGGCAGTTTAGCTTCTGCCAATAATACGTTCATATGGCCTGGTAACCGTCCGGCAACAGGGTGAATACCAAAGCGTACTGCTACACCTTGAGCCCGAAGCTTTTGCGTAATATCCTGTACTTGATATTGCGCTTGAGCCACCGCCATGCCGTAGCCTGGGGTAATCACTACAGACCGAGCATTGGTCAGCATACTGGCCACTTCTTCAGCAGTAGTGGGTTGCACTTCGCCTTCTTCTTCGTCATCACTGGCAATAGGATCGTTACCAAACCCGCCCGCTATTACGGAGATAAAGGAGCGGTTCATAGCTCGGCACATAATGTAACTGAGGATTGCGCCAGACGAACCTACCAAAGCACCGGTCACAATCAACAAGTCATTGCCTAGTAAGAAGCCTGCTGCTGCAGCAGCCCAACCGGAATAAGAGTTGAGCATAGACACTACAACGGGCATGTCTGCACCACCGATTGATGCCACTAAATGCCAACCAAACACTAAAGCAATAAGAGCCATGATAACCAGGTAGGTGTCGTTGCCGCCCTGATTAACAAATTGCACCAACATCACTGCACTGACCAACAAAGCCAGTAAATTCAGCTTGTGGCGGTGAGGCAAATTAAGTGCTTTGGAGGACATAATGCCACGCAATTTACCAAAAGCTACAATAGAGCCTGTAAAGGTGACGGCACCAATAAAGACACCCAAAAACACTTCAACCAGGTGAATATTTTTCATCACTGGGGTGAGTTCTTGAGAATGGTCTAAATAACTATTAATGCCCACAAATACGGCTGCTAAACCCACAAAACTGTGGAGTATCGCTATCAGTTCCGGCATTTCGGTCATTGCCACGCGTTTGGCCATATAAATGCCGATGGCAGAGCCAATCAACATGGCGATGATAATGTAGCTTAGTCCAGTGGTGAGGCCCATCACCTTAGGGCTTAGCAAAGTAGCCACTAAAGCAATACCCATGCCCACCATGCCAAACCAAATGCCGCGTTGAGCGGACTCTTGTTTAGAGAGGCCTCCAAGGGCCATGATAAATAATACAGCGGCGATAATGTAAGCCGTGATAACCATACCTGCTTGCATTGGTCGTCTCCTATTTTTGAAACATTTTTAACATACGCTTGGTGACATAAAAGCCACCGGCGATGTTAATGGAAGCGATGAGCACAGAGATCAACGCAAGAATCGAGACAAGATTGAGCTCATCGCCTACCTGTAGCAAAGCCCCCACAACAATAATGCCCGACACCGCATTGGTGATGGCCATAAGCGGGGTGTGCAGGGCATGTCTGACGTTCCAGACCACGTAATAACCAATAATGCAGGACAATACAAATACTGTGAAATGACCCAAGAAAGCGGCGGGTGCGTTCAGGGCAATCCAGCCCACTAAAGCCAGGCCAGCTGCACCTAAGCCATACTTCACGGCTGTCGACATTTCCTGTTTAGCAGGCTCAATGGGTGCGCCGTCTTCAGCTTTTTTAGGGGGTGCTGCTGCCACCTGGATGGGTGGGGCTGGCCATGTCACTGCACCCTCTTTGCTGACTGTCACGCCACGCATGATGGGATCTTCAAAGTCGATGACCAATTCACCATCTTTCTCAGGGCATAGCAGTTTTAGTAAGTTAACTAAGTTAGTGCCATACAACTGCGAGGCTTGACTCGGTAAGCGCGCCGGCATGTCCGTGTAACCGATCACCGTAACACCATTGGCAGTAGTGATGACTTTACCGGGTTCAGTGAGCTCGCAGTTACCACCGCCACCGGCGGCTAAATCGACGATGACACTACCTGAAGTCATACTCGCCACCATTTCAGCGGTAATGAGTTTGGGGGCTGGTTTGCCAGGAATCATCGCTGTGGTAATGATGATGTCTACTTCTTTAGCTTGCTCAGCAAACAGGGCCATTTCGGCTTCAATAAAGGCTTT
>Ga0308018_10001093_pt1 | contig 12819 bp, 3 predicted proteins | sample Neamet282_FD_203130 | JGI IMG/M metagenome (GOLD analysis project Ga0308018, IMG submission 203130) | Marine microbial communities from water near the shore, Antarctic Ocean - #282 | ecosystem: Environmental > Aquatic > Marine > Unclassified | place: Southern Ocean | collected 2014-10-01
AAGCTGTCCAGCATCCACGTCGGGTCCTCGCTGGGCACGGGCTCCACGTGCAGGCTCAGCAGCGGGGTAGGCGCGGACATGGCGGCGGAAACGCTCGGGCTCTGGCCAGATTCTGCTGAACGAGGGCAAACTACCGCCGGTACCAAATTTGATTATTCTTCTCAGTCAGGTCCAGTTCCGCCGCCGCGAAGTGCGGGGGAAGAGGAGGACCTCCCGAAAGGCGCCAAGCAGTGCCAAATTGACGCGCCGGGTAGCATTCGTGCAGCCAAGCATTCCCATTCCGGGCCTCGTCAGTATGACTGTATATTCACCTCAGATTCACTCTCACGGTTGGAGAAATTCGGAAGTGCCCGCCACTTCCGAAAGAGAGATCGGTCGAAGCGCGCACCTCAGCGGAAGCGGAGAAGAATGGCGACCAACGTGAGCGTATCCATCCGCATGCGGCCCGTGGCCGCGGACAAGCGCACAGTTTTCAGCGCGTACGACAGCAACGTCATCACGCAGACGGAAGCGGACGAGCGCGGCACACCGGTGCCGAACTCGACCTTCCGCTTCGACAACGTGTTCGACGATGAGTGCAGCACGGAGGACCTGTACAAGAAGGTCGCGCACCCCATTGTCAACTCCATCGTGGACGGCTTCAACGGCACGGTCTTCGCCTACGGGCAGACCGCCTCGGGCAAGACCTTCACGATGCAGGGCACCAAGGACGCGGCCGGCATCCTGCAGATGGCCGCGGACACGATCTTCTCGCGCATCGAGGCCGAGAGCGACACGCGCGAGTTCCTGCTGCGCGCATCGTACGTCGAGATCTACAACGAGGAGATCCGCGACCTGCTCAACCCGAAGGGCGCCGTCAAGATCCGCGAGGACCCCACCAAGGGCGTGTACCTCGACTGCAAGGAGGAGATCATCACGAACTTCGAGCACATTCTCAAGGTGCTGCACGCGGGCGAGCACAACCGCTCCGTCGGCGTCACGAAGATGAACGAGCACTCGTCGCGCTCGCACACCATCTTCCGGCTCGTCGTCGAGAGCCGCGCCTGCGCGCAGCCGGGGCAGGCGGAGGAGGAATACGACGGCGCCGTGCTCGCCGGCATGCTCAACCTCGTCGACCTCGCCGGCTCCGAGAGCGTCCGCCTGACGGGCGCGGCGGGCAAGCGGCTGAAGGAGGCGGGGAATATCAACAAGTCGCTGCTGACGCTCTCGCGCGTCATCCAGACGCTCTCGGACGCGGCGGCGCAGGGCAACTGCAACCCTCACATCTCCTTCCGCGACTCCAAGCTCACGCGCGTGCTGCAGCCGTCGCTCGCGGGCAACTGCCGCACCGCCATCGTGTGCTGCTGCACGCCCGTCGACTCGTACCTCGAGGAGACGCTCACCACGCTCAAGTTCGCGCAGCGCGCCTCGAACATCAAGACGGAGACGACCTGCAACGAGCTGCTCGACGACGCCTCGCAGCTGAAGCGCCTCAAGCGCGAGCTGGCCGCCGCCAAGCGCGCCATGCAGCAGATGGAGGAGGAGAAGACGGCGGTCGCGCCCGCGGCCGAGGACGCCGCCACGGCCGAGGAGATCGAGGCCCTGCGCGAGCAGAACGCCGCGTTCAAGGAGCAGAAGGAGGGCGCTGAGCGCCAGATCTCGCTCATGAAGAGCTTCGTGCAAGGCGGCTCCAGCTGCTTCGTGGGTGGCGGCACGCCGAACAGCCGCAAGACGAAGGCGATCGCCAAGAAGCGCAACCGCCTCACGTGGTGCCCTGGCAACGGCGGCGGCGCGGGCGGCATGGACGAGCTGTCAGAGTTTGCCATCCCCGCCTTCAACGGCGGCGCCGGTGCTGGCGCCGCCGGCAGCATCGGCGAGCTCTTTGCCTGCCCCGAGGGTGACGAAGAGGAGGCAGACACAAGCTGCTCCACCGTCGCTAGTCGCCTCAGCCTCTCGCCCGCTGCAAGCGTGAACACGTCGACGCGCTCGGTCGCGGAAGCCGCGGAGCTCGAGGGCTTGCGCGCCCGCAACGCGCAGCTCGAGCAGCAGGTCGAATCGCTCGGCGCGTTCCAGCAGTCGCCGGGGCTCTCGGATGATGATGATACCGCCACCATTGACACTGCCGCGCAGCAGCAGCTGCTGCAGCAGCAGCAGCCGGACGACGCTGACGAGGTGATGCAGGGTGTGCTCGACACCGCGAACGAGCGTATCGCCGCTCTGGAGGAGGAGCTGAGCGAGACGGTGGAGTCACGCGATCAGTTCGAAAAGGCCTTCGAGTCCATGGAGGAAGACCTCTCCGGTGCCCAGGACAAGTGCGACGAGGCGCTGGCGCAGAACACCGCCGTGGCAGAGCAGCTTGCGAGCGCGCAGGGGCAGATCCAGGAGCTGGAGACAGCGAGCAGCGGTGCGTCGGACAGCACCGAGGTGATCGCTGCGCTCGAGAACAAACTCGCCGCCGCTGAGGCCGAGAAGGCTGTCATGGCAGAGGAGCACGCGGCGCAAATCGTGGAAGTGCAGGAGGCGCAAAATGCGGCGGAGGACGAAATCGAGCGCCTTGGCAGCGCCAACGCCGAGCTTGAGCAGCAGCTCGAGGGCACCAAGTCCGAGCGTGCCGCCGCGCAGGAGCAGTTCGAGAAGGCAGCCGAGGAGACGGTGCAGCTGCAAAGCGCGCGCGAAGAGCTGCTGAGCACGCAGGAGCGGCTCACCTCCACCGTGTCCGCGCTCGAGGTGGAGCTCGGCGAGAGCACCGTCGAGATCCAGCGCCTGACGGCCAAGGTCGCCGTGCTGGAGGAGGACGAGGAAGACGACGAAGACGTGACGGCGGAGGTCGCCGAGCCACTCGTCGCCACGCAGGCGACCATCGACGAGCTCACAGAGAAGGCGAGCGCGGCCGACGCGGCGGCGGCGGCCGCTGCCGAGGCCGCGGACGCGGGGGCAGCGGCGATGGCGGCGACGGCGGCGGCGGCGGAGCAGCAGCAGCAGCAGCAGCACACGGAAGAGCTCGCCTCGGTGAGCGCGGACTGGCAGACCAAGTACGACGCCGTCAAGGCGATCCACGAGAGCCAGACGCTGTCGATGGGGGAGGAGCTCACCACGCTGCACGCCGAGCTGGGTGCGGCCAGGGAGGCGGCAGCCACGACGCCGGAGGCTGACGAAAATGCTGCGGCGAAGCACGCCGAGGCCATCGCGAGTCTCGAGAGTGCCGAGGAGCGCCTGGCCGCGGCCACCGCGGCGGCCACGTCGGCCGAGGAGGCCATGTCCACCTTCGCCGAAAAGAATGCCGAGCTGTCGGCCGAGCTGGAGGCGCGCGAGGCGGCGGTCGGGGAGCTGACCGGCAGCTGCGCTGCGCTGGAGGGAAAGAACGGCGCCCTCGCCAGCAAGATGAGCGCGCTCGAGGCTGCGGCAGAGGGTGGCGAGGCGGCGGCGGCGGCCCTGGCCACCGCCTGCGAAAAGTCGGCGGAGCTGGATGCGAAGGTGTCGTCGCTGCAGCAGGAACGCGATGCGGCGGTGGCGGCCGTGGCTCGGGTGGAGGGCGAGATGGCGGCGCTGCGCGCCGAAGCGGGTGCCGCCGAAACGCGCGCTGACGCCGAGGCCGATGCCGCGACTGCCGACCACGAGGCGCTGGAGGAGGCGCGCGCGGAGCTTGCATCGATGCGCCCGGAGCTGGAGGAGCAGGAGGCGCTCGCGCGCCAGCTGTCCGAAAAGCTCAAGACAACGAAGAGGAGCGCTGCCGCCGAGGCCGAGGCGCTCAAGGCAGCCGCCACCGAGGTGGCCGCTTCGCTGGAGGCGACGCAGGCGAAGCTCGCGTCCGCGGAGGAGCAGCGCGCGGAGCAGATGTCCGAGGACGCGGCAGTCCAGAACGCGGCGGAGGACGAGATCGAGCGCCTCACCAGCGTGGAGGCGTCGCTCAACCTGCAGCTCGGCACCGCCAAGGAGCAGATGAAGAAGGGGCACGCCAGGCTCGTGGAGCAGGCGGCGGAGCTCGAGGTGCGCCAGAAGCGCATGGACTACCTCGACGCGCGCAAGCTCACCAAGGAGCAGTCCGCCAAGCTCATGAAGATGAAGACGGAGTGGAAGAGCTTCAAGAAGGAGAACGCCCTGCTGAAGGCGAAGCTCGAGGAGGGCGCGCTCTCGGCCGCCTCCAAGGCCGAGGCGGAGGAGCTGCAGGCGGCGCTCAGGACGGCGAGCGCGGAGAAGGAGAGCGCCGAGGCGGAGCTGCGCCGCGCGCAGCACGAGAACGCGTGCTTCGCCAACAACGCCGAGGAGATGCAGGAGCGCATCGCGGCGCTGGACGAGGAGATCCGCGATCGCGACGCCGAGCTGCGCGCCGTCACGTCGCAGTCGCAGTCCGACAAGGAGCGCGCCACCGCCGTCGCGGCGCAGGAGCGCTTCGTCGCCGCGGAGAAGGAGCGGCTCGAGGGGGAGCTCGGCTCGGCGCGCCAGAAGAACCTTCAGCAGGAGCAGCAGCTCGACTTCCTCAAGCAGGAGCTCGACGTGGCGCAGCGTCGCGCGCAGGAGGTGGGCGCGCGCAAGGCCGAGCTCGAGGCCGAGGCGAAGCAGGCGAGCGCATCCTACACGCAGAGCTCGGAGGAGCACCAGCGCACCGTCTCCTTCCTCGAGCAGGAGAACCTGACGCTGATGCTCGAGGACAAGGTGCTGCGCGCCGAGCACCGCCGCACCAAGACCGCCGCCGACGCCGCCCTTGCGACGTCCACCGCGCAGGTGGCAGCGCTGCGTGCGCAGCTGGAGCGCGCGGGCGCGGAGATGGCAGATGAGCGCGAGCAGCTCTCAGCGAAGACGGGCGAGGTGACACAGGTTCTCATGCAGGAGCGCAAATCGCAGAAGCAGGCGCGCGAGAACGAGCGCGTCGTCCGCGCCGAATTCCTGGCGCGGGCGCAGAGCAGGTCGGATGCCGCGGAGCAAGACCATAAGAAGCAGGTAGATCATCTATGCGCCAAGATCGATTGCCTTGATGAGCAACTGCGCACGTATGGGGCGTGAACTGTGAACACGCCTGAGCTGGTCGAAATCCTGACCGTATGCGTAACAAGATTACGCATACGCATAGCCTGAGATGAGAGAGAGATGCATGATGCATGATGACTGATGATCTTTTATCATTATCATCCATCACATCACATTTATTTATTTCATTTCACCGTCCACACACAGACAACTTCTCACCAGCCCCCCCCCGAAGGGCCTGCTATTTAAAATTAAAACTCAGCCCTCGACGTCCCTCTCACACGTAGGTTGGCTGCTGGATGCAGCTTTGTTTCTCTCACCAGAATTATTAGTACTATTAGGACGGGCTTCCGCCGCTCCTCCGAAGGACGCTGCGGCATGAGCGAAGCCCGGGCTGCGACTGCGACACACTGAGCACAGATCCCAAAGTTACGCAACACGTGAGGTAAGAAAACTAAGCTTACGAAGACGTGAAGCGCTTAAGGTTGAGGCTCTTCTTCGGGGCGCTGCCGCCCGCGGTGGCCGCCTTGGCCTGCGACTGCGCGACCATAGCGGCGCGCAGCGACGTTTCCAGCAGCGCGCGCTTCTCGGCGGGCAGCGCACCCAGCGCTTCTTTGAAGGGCATGGGCGCGCGAGAGAGGATCGCCATGGTGCACTGGACTGCCACTTGCTTGCTCGTCTCCCCGTCCTCCAGCAGGCGCAGCACCGTCGGGAGCAGCACGGCCGAGAGCAGGGCGCCCTGCTGCGACGGCTCGCTCTGCGTGAACGCGAGCAGCAGAAGCTTCGTGCCCTCGAGCTTGGGCGGCTCGGGCGCGTCGTCGCCGCCACCCTCGTCCAGGTCCATCTGCACCGCAGCCAGCACATGCGCGCCCAGCGCGCCGAACATGGCCTTGCCCAGCGCCGCGTGCGGCGCGGAGGCGAGCGCGCGCTGCGCGAGGCTGCGCAAGGCGGACAGCGCGGCGCGGCGCACCCAGCGCGCGGGCGCGGCGAGGCTGCGCTGCCACTGTTCACAGGCGCGAGCGAAGAGAACCGTGCCGCTGCCCACCATGTGCTGCGGCGCTGTGAGCAGCAGGGACTCCTGGAGCCGGAACAGCGCGCCAAGCGCCATCTCTGCCTGCGGCCCGGCGGCCGCTGCTCCCAAGGCGTCCAGCGTCGTGCGCACCGTGGCGGCAACGAGCGCTAGGCCGCCGTCCGCGCACCCCGCCGCCGCCGCCACGCAGTGCTCCACGCCTGCCAGCACCGCCGTGACGGCATCGGCCGACGGCGCCACGGCCTGCACCACGCCCACGAGCAGCAGCATCAGGGGCGGCAGGAACTCGTCCCGTGCGGGTGCGGGGACGAGGGCTAGGATGCGGCACATCGTCGCAGCATTCTCGGGGAGCGCCGCGTCCGCGTCGACACCGGCGCCGGCGCCCTCCTCGCCCACGACTTCTGTGGAGCGCACGGACTGGTGCAGGCCGCGGCACCCCGCCTGCACAAGCGCCTGCAGCAGAGCCCGTTCCGTGGGCAGGGCTTGCTGAAGGTACGCTGCGCCCGTGCCCGAGGTGAGCTGCACGAGGACGCGCGCCGCCGCCTGGCTGACCGGAGCGGCGCACAGCACGCTCGAAGCCTCTTCGACCGCGCGGAGCAGCTCGCAGCAGGCGGACGGCGCGAAGCGCTCCACTGTGAAAAGCGGTGAGCCCAGCATGCAGCCCACGGACTCGAGGCAGAGCACGCAGGCCTGCTCGGACTGCTCCCGGCAGGCCTGCTGCAGCCGCCAGAGCAGAGCGCTGAGCAGGAAACGGAAGTTCGCCTCCATCTGCACGCCGGCCTCGCCTGCTGGCGGTGCGGAGCTGGCAAACGTCGCGGCCACCGCCTGAGCGATTACGGGGAACGCCTTCGCAAGCGCGTCGTCCACACGTTTCCATTCCGCCCCGCTGCGCGTGAAGTAGCCCCCTGTCGCCGTCGCCGCCACCGCCGCCGCCGCGGTGGCGCTGCCGGCGGCGTTGTCATCGCCCTCAGAGAACAGCCCCTTTGCGCGCTGGCCCAGCATGTGATCGAGCAGGCAGCACATCCAGTGCTGCTGCAGCGCCGCAGAGCTGCTCGCGAGGGATGTCTTGAGGGCCGTTTGCCAGCTGCTCATCTCCGCTCCTGCCGCCGGCAGCGATGCCAGCTGCAGGCGCGCTAGCGACGCCAGGCGCGCCACGTGGACGTGGCCGTCGACGTGCGCGCCGAAGGACGAGAGCGACGAGGGCTGCAGCGCGTCGGCAGAGAGGTCCGGGGGCAGGATGAGTCGCACCGTGCGCTTCAGCACGACGGGATCGCGGGTCAGCCCGTCGGCCACGCCGTTGGAAGCCAGCGCGCACGCGACCGCCGAGAGATCCGGCGACGCTGTGTTGGACAGCGCATGGCGCAGCGCCGAGTTGATCTGCGCCTGGTACTGCTCCAGCACACCCTCGCCCGCGTCGGCGTCGGCGTCCGCTGAATGAACGAACAGTCGAACCACATCCTGCAGCAGAGAGAGGGCCACGCATTGCAGGCCGGTCAGCTGCTGCTCGTCCAGCTCCACCGACACGCCGCTGCACGCCATGGTGAGCAGCTCCTCGAGGTGCAGCGACACAAAGTTGCGGCAGGTTGCAACCGAGGCACCCTCTCCCTCCAACGCGGTTTCCACGGTGCGCCGCGCCGTTGCGACGTCAAAATGCTCCGGGACACGCTGAATGAGGTGAAGCACTTGGCGAACGCATTGCAGCGCCACCAGCTTCACGCGCCAGCGTAAAGCGCCCAGGTCAGCTGCGGCCTGCGACGCCTGTTCGCGCGCGTGCGTCCACAGACCGAAGCGACCGCCCTCGTCAGCATCATCGTCGCCATGCGATTTCGACGTGCCGCCTTCCATCATAATGCCGCGGCAGAAAAGGACCCAGTACACGGGCCTGCCATCCACGCCACCGTCCATGTCGACCACCTCCATCAGCGCTGTCTTGATGTCGCGCAGGAATACGCGGTTGTCGCACGACAGAATCGGGCGCGGGCAAGCCAAGCCGTGCCAAAGAGGTGCAGCCCTCCAGCAGAGGGTGCCGAGCTCAGCGTTGAGCGTGTTAAACAGCAGGCTGTCGATCTTCTCCTCGATGAGCACAGAACGGTGCCGCTCAGCAAGGCGGCAGAGGCACGTGATGGCCTGGCCACGCACCCGCTCGGACACGTCCGCGCCATCCCCAAGCAAAATCCGGCGAATGAACCGCAGCGTGTGCTTGCAGTCGACGGCAGCAGGCGCGAACATGACGAGATTCTCGACCACGTGGAGGCACTCGCTCTGCACGTGCGTGTCGTCGCTGTCGCTGAGGAAATCCCACACCGTCAGCACACGGCGGATCACATCAGGGTAGCCAACTACCTCCGGGCCCAAAGAGGACATGAGGACGTTGAGCAGCTTCACTAAGCACGCCATGAGCCCGGGCTCCCAAGCTGCAGCATTGTGGTTCACCGGGGCCAGCAAATGCGCATCCACCAACGAGCCCGTCGACCGAATGTACTGCTCAAAGCTAGTCCCAACGGAGGCAGATTCCACCACCAGGCACCAGGAGTGCAGGACCCAGTTGCGCACAGGCTGCACGGTTTCGGTGGTGTGCTTGTAAACCAGGGCAGGGTTGATGTTTGCACGGCCGCCACTCGCCCGCTTCAAGCACGTCAGCGCGAACATCGTGCCAGCCCTGCCCTCAGCGGTCATGCCACCGCTGCGGTCCCCGTCCTTGCTCTTCAGCCGGTTAGCGAGCATCGAAACAATCTTGGCAGAAAAATCCGACCCCATTTTCCTTGCCAGGGCGCCCAGCGCCTGCGCTGCCGCACGTCGAAGCGTGGGGTTAGGGTTGCTCAGCAATGCGCAGAGCAGCGAGTTGGGTGTGTTGCAGAGCACGAGCACCCAGGATGTGGAGGCTGCATCTTCGCTGGCCGCAGGGAGCGCACGAATGGCGCCGAGGAGCGCGGCGACCACGTTGTACGTTGCAGTGCACTCCGCCTTGTCCAGCGCCGTGGATTTGGCCCGATTGAGCTCTGCATCACGCGCCTTGACGGCCACAAGCTTGATCACACTCTCCAGATGGTCCTGCGGCAGCGCGGGGAAGGCAGCGGAGAACAGCGCGACAGCGGCGTCCACGATGCGTACCGTGGTGCAGCCGTGCTGAGGAAGCATGTGCAAGCGTGCTGCCCCAGATGATGGCTGCTCGCGCGCCACTTCCGAGTTCGCCCATGCAGCGGTGGACATCGTCGCAGCCTCCACTTCCATCTCGCTCATCGCGCTCGCCTGCCGCAGCATGAACAGCGTGCGCCAAGCGAATGAGTCTGGTTCCATGCGGAGCAGTGATTCCGCATTCGCGTGTGCCGTGCTGCACGTCTCCAGGTTGTCGTCGGCACGGTCCAGCAGGTTGGGCAAGAGCGAAGTCTTCGTCGTTGCCCAGATCTGCTTTTCGTCCGAGCCGCTTCGCGGCGAGGGCTTCGACGGACCGCCGCCACGCGGCTGCGGGTCCACGGTAAGGTTGTCGGCCGCCATGTGCAGCAGATGAAGAAGGTGCTGAGCGTACGAGCTCGGCGGCAGGCACGAAAAAGATTCCATGAGAATGGCTTTGATCCGCAGCAGTGTGCCCTGGCCGCGCGACTTGGAGGGCGCCGAGATCCAGCCAAGCTGCACCGTCTCCATGCTGGCGCCGAGCCAGTCGACGATCTGCTGCAGCAACGCAGCACGCTTCGTGATGAAGGCCGTCGAAGAGCGGACGAGGGCCTGCAGCGCGAGCAGGGCGGCCTCGAGTCGCACGAGCTCGTGCGTCGGCTCCACGTCCGCGCGCTGCCCCGGCGGCGGCTCCTGGAAGGTGAACGCGCGCCCCCACAGCCCCATGAGCACGCCGAGCCACGGCACGCCGGGGCTGGCGCCTTGCGCCGCAAGCGCGGACGCGATCGCCCACCCCGCCCTCGTGCACGTGAGCCGCACCCCAGAGAGCGAGGCGAGCTTGGGGTCGTCTTGCTGGTTCACGAGCTCCTCGGCCAGCGAGAGCGCGAGCTTGGGCAGCGCGGCGGGCACGCCCAGGCGGTTGCTCGGCAGCGCCAGCAACAAGACCGACCCCGCCACGGCGTAGCCGTGCAGGGGGAACATCTTGGCGCGCCGCTCGGCGGCCGTATCCGCGCCACCGCCCACCAGGGCTTCTTGCGCCGTCTGCAGCTGCTTCAGCGACTGCTCGAGCAGCTGCCCGCAGAGCGTGGGTGCCGTCTTGGCGAGGGCGCCGAGCGCGAGGGCGGCCTCGAAGCGCAGGGCATGCACGGGCGAGGCCAGCAGTGGCATGATGGCCGCGACGGCGTCGTCGGGCGCTGGGGCGGCGTCCCCAAGCGCCGCAAAGAGGTGGGTCAGCTCTGCGAGCGCGACGAGCTGCTGCGGCAGCTGCGCGCTGGGCAGGCGCTGCAGCAGGAGCTCGCACAGCTCGCGCTGCATCCGCTCGGACAGCCGCTGCGACACGCCGCGGAACACCTGCGAGACAGCGCCGCGCACGAGGAGCTCGTCGCAGTCGTTGCCAAGCCAGTGCGCGCCATCGAGCCTGCCGAGAAGGAAGTCCGCGGCCTCGGACACGCGCTGCGGCGGCAGCTCCCCGTACAGCTGCAGCTGCCGCAGTGCGGACACCGTGGCGAGGGTGACGCCGACAAAGCCCAGCGTGCCCGACACCTTGTGCCACAGCGAATCGAGGTGCGCGAGGCAACCCGCAAAGTCCAGGAGCACGGGCGCGGCGGACTTGTCCTTGTTGCGCTTGAAAGCGCTGACGGCGGCGAGGGCGCTGAAGCTGGAGCCCTTGCGGTGGCCCTTGCCGCCGCCGTCGTCATCGTCGCCCGCGCCGCCGCTGCTGCCGCGCGCCGCCTCAATCTTCGCCTGGCTCGCGGCTGCCGCCGCATCGCGCACCGCGCAGACCGAGATTGCGAGCGCGAGGCCAAGGGCGCGCGCAGACGCCTCCACCACGGCGGGCGACTCGTCGGCCAGGCCCTTGGCGCACAGCTGCAGTAGCATCTCCAAGGGCAGGTGGCTGAAGCTGTTCGAGTGCAGAGCCAGCATCTCGATGCAGGGGGGCACGCACACGCGCACCTCCACCACGCGGTCGCCCATCGCCCGACCAAGCGCCTTGGCGACCTCGACGTGCGCGGCGCAGCCCTCATCCTCCGCGCCCTCCACCACCTGCCCCAGCGACACCACGCATGCCTGCCGCAGCGCGGGCTGGGAGGACGCCTTGATCAGCTTGGCGCACATCTCGACGGTGCCCCCCAGGTCCGACGAGAGGCGCGGCCCGAGATCGCGGCCCATGACGCCGAGGGTGGTGACGGCGCACACGCGCGTGGAGAGCTGCGTGCCGCGCGCCGTCGGCAGGCTCTGCAGGTCGCTCAAGGTGGAGTACAGGTTGCGCGAGTCGCCATTGTTGAAAGCGCTGGCAAAGCACCGCGCGACGAGCGAGCACAGCGGCGGCCCCATCTCGATCTTGGAGCGCAAGACTGCGTTGAGCGCCTCCTCGCAGACCGGCTGCGATTTGGAGATCACCACACGCTCCGCGCTGTCGAGAACGTTGCGGATGCTGAAGAGCTGCGCGTGCAGCGCGCCCGCATCCTTCTTGCCATCGCCTGCCTCCTGCACAAGCTGCAGTACCTTCTTGCACAGCACGTCTAGCGACGCCATGCTGTGCGCTTCTGCTGTTGGTTCCCCAGCTGCGCGCTTCTGCTGTCGAGGCGACCGAGTGTGCTCTCTTGAAGCGACCGCGGAGCAGCGAGCTCTCTCGAGGCGGAGCACAGTCGTTCTGAAGACGATGTTGCGGGCAGCGCGCGCAATTGCACGGCTCGGCGGCGGTTGCGGTGGTGCCGTCGCAGCGCTGAGCGCAGCGGCATTGGGCGGTTCGCTGGTGTACAGTGAAAAGGCACCGGCGCAGCGCCAGTTTCTCGTGAGCACGGCGGCGGAGCGCGGGATGCGAAGCTCCATGGAGGACACGCTGGTGGTCTCGGAGGACGGCACGTATATCGCCGTCTTCGATGGGCACGGCGGCTCTGATGTATCCGCGCACCTCGAGGCGCACGCGCACAGGTCGTTCCAATCGAAGCTGGCGAGGCAGGGGAACATCCTCGGCAGCTCCAGCACCGGCAAGGACATCGCGTACGCGCTGAAGGCCAGCCTGAACGAGATGGAAGAGCAGGTGCTCAAGGTGCGAGGCTGGAACCACCAGGGCTCGACGGCGGCGGTGATTTGCGTTGATGGGGGCTCCATATGGGCGGCGAATATCGGCGACAGCCGTGCGGTGCTGTCGCGCGCTGGCGATGCGATCGATCTCACGGACGACCACAAGCCCAACAACAAGGAGGACCAGGCGCGCATCGAGGCGCTGGGCGGGCACGTGGAGTGGTTCGGCTGGACGGACCCTGACGGCCGGCCCATCGAGGGCATGGGCTCGTGGCGCGTGAACGGCAACCTCGCGATCTCGCGCTCGGTGGGCGATAAGGACGAGTTGCCGTTCATCTCCGCGGAGCCTACGATCAAACGCTTCCCGCTACAGCCGAGCAGCGACGAGTTCATCGTGGTGGCATCGGATGGGCTGTGGGATGTGCTGGACTCGGACGAGTGCGTCTCTTTCGTCCGCTCGGCGCTGAAGGTGGGTGAGGACAAGTGGGACGGCAACCAGAAGGAGTTTCGCACCATCATTCACCGGAGAAAAGAGAAGATGGCCAAGTACCTCGCCGATGAGGCACTGCGGCGCGGCTCGCTCGACAACGTGGGCGTCATCGTGCTCTGGTTCGCGGCATGACCTGCGGCGCGACGAGCGGCACAGTGAGCAGCAGTGGCAATTGCCGCTCTGGATTGTATCTGTTGGATTGACGCAGAACACCGTT
>Ga0308018_10001097_pt1 | contig 12796 bp, 10 predicted proteins | sample Neamet282_FD_203130 | JGI IMG/M metagenome (GOLD analysis project Ga0308018, IMG submission 203130) | Marine microbial communities from water near the shore, Antarctic Ocean - #282 | ecosystem: Environmental > Aquatic > Marine > Unclassified | place: Southern Ocean | collected 2014-10-01
CGCATAGAACGCAGCGAGGTCCTTACCGCTGCCTGTAGGGCTGATATAAGTGTGTGACGGCCAGCTTTGGTCGCAAGCTCAGGCCTGGGCCTGCGTAGGCTCACCAAACTGAGCAGTAAACCAATCGCGGGAAGCCGGATGCAATTGCGTCAATGCCATGATGTATTCCGGTAAACAATTTACTGTACGTGCGGACATACAAGCTAATGAAGACCCGCGGTCTTTGCAACAGTCGCAGCGAGAGCGCTAGCTGGTTGGACACACGCAAGAACCCAACATTCGGGCGCCACACTCATCAGCGCTCAATCTCCAGCTACCTCAAGCGAATTGACATGCCTGGAAGACTTGGGCTAGGTTAGAGGCCACTAAGGTGTAGAAGTAATGAATGATCTAAATAAAGCCATTATTACCGGGCGTCTCGGCAGCAACCTCAATCTGTTTTGGAAGGAAAATAGACAATTTTTCCTATTGCTGACCTGCATCGTCTTTTTCAAGAGCGCAATCGCCGACCTGAGCTCAATCTCCGGTGCCTCTATGCAGCCTACGCTACTCGATGGCGACAAGGTCTGGGTGAACAAGCTCGCCTACGACATAAAGATACCCTTCACCGAGATATCCCTAGGCCAGCTCTCCGATCCTAGTGGCGGCGATGTAGTCATAATCGACTCTAAGAAAGCTGATAAACGCCTTGTTAAGCGCATTGTCGGCGTGCCTGGCGACACGATCTACATGCAGAACAACGCCCTTGTTATCAATGGCGAGGCCGCCCATTACGAGGTTCTCTCCAGAGATGACGATTCCATTATCATTCTAGAGCAGCTCCCGGGGAAAACCCATCAGGCGCGCTTGTCCAACCGCTTCGTCAGCCGAACCGCTCGCAGCTACGGACCTGCCGTGGTGCCTGAAGGCCAATACTTCGTGTTGGGAGACAATCGCGATAACAGTGCAGACAGTCGTGTCTACAGCTTCGTGCCCAGAGAAGAAATCATCGGCCGCTCAAACTCTGTGGTTTTCTCTCTCGATAGTGACAATAACTATCTACCGCGCGGCGAGAGATTCCTCGCAGGCCTCGATCAAAATTAGACATGAATCCAAATTAACCCTGTGCCGCTGAATATGCAGCGCTATTGTGCTTCTATGCCCAATATATGGCGCACCGCATTGAAGCAACGCATCGAATTAGAAGTAATTTAGTTATCTTGCAATAAAAACGACATGAATCCGGTATTGTTAGTAATGGTTTAACCCGTTTAAAAGGCGAGGCTAGGGCAGAAATTTTTATTAAAACTCGTGAGGTAGTCATGAATCAGAAAACCCAACCCCACGTCTGCGTGCTAAGCAGATTCTTGCTTACCCTGATGTTGCTTGGGAGTTTTCAGGTTTCGATCGCACAGGATTTCGTCTGGGCTCCAGGCTTTCCAGTAGGCGCATCGGTTCCGGAAATCTCAGCACAAAATCAGGATGGCAATGTTCAATCATTTGACAGCTTAAAAGGCAAAAAGGGCATGCTCTTAATGATGAGCCGCTCCTTCGACTGGTGACCGTTCTGTAAAGCTCAGCTCGTGCAGCTGACCGAAATCAGTGATCAGATAGAAGCAATGGGCATCAATGTTGTTGCCATAACGTTCGATTCAGTGGAGACACTGAAGATAGTGCAGGAAGATCAGGACATTCAGTTCCCTCTTCTTCACGATGAAGAAGTTACCCACGTGAATGCCTTCGGTATTCGCAATTTGGACTACGAACCAGATCACCGGTTCTACGGAATACCGTATCCCGGAATATTCCTGATCGATACAAACGGAGCTATTAAGGCCAAGTTTGCAGAAGAGAGATATCAAGACCGACCTCCCTTCGAAGACGTACTTGAGGCCATTTCCGAACTTTAAGCGCCGCAGAATCTAGCGGGGAGTCGAAAGGCTGCCCGATTTTTTTGCATGCCGTTTCTAGCGGCGCTTTGACTACAGCAAAGATCGCTCTAGAATGTAACCCTTTGTCCGCATCAAATGTAATAATCTAGCTCAGCTTAAACGCGCAAAGCATGGCCCTCTCGTCAGGTTCAACTAATATCAGGGCTAACTAAGAATAATCGAGGCCGCTGTCTCAAAAAATAGCCGAATGAGTGATTAGGTAGTAGAAATGGAACTATCCTCATACCCCAGCGTTAAGCTCAGCACGAGTCTTGTTCTCCTCGCTCTCGTTATCATGGGATTCCCCTCGTCCGAGCTTTATGCCCAGTCCCTGAGTAATTACAACATCCCTAGAGTGGATACCGAGCCGCGAATCGATGGTCAGATAGATCAGGGGGAGTGGAGTCAGGCCACGCGCATCCGGGTCAATATAGAAACCAATCCGAATGACAATGTCCCCGCCAAGGTGGAGGCGCAGGCCCTGCTCATGGAAGATGGCGAGGTGCTGTACGTCGCCTTTATCGCACTAGATCCGGAGCCCGATCAAATCCGCGCCTTCTATAGAGACAGGGACTCTATGTGGAACGATGACTGGGTGGCGATCGTTCTGGACACCTTCAACGATGAAAGGCGCGCATTCAAATTTTTTGCCAATCCCTATGGTGTGCAGGCTGATTCCATTCAAGACGATGTAAACAACGATGAAGACCGATCTTGGAATGCCATATGGGACAGCGCTGGACAGATTAACGAGGATGGCTATGTCGTAGAGATGGCTATTCCGATGAAGCAGTTACGCTTTACGCCTAGCGAGAACAACCAGACTTGGGGCGTCGATCTAGTCAGATTCTATCCGCGTGATCGAGGTACGCGAATCGCCAACAATCCACAAGATAGAAACATATCTTGTTATATCTGTCAGATTAGCAAAGCAGACGGTTTTGCCAATCTCACTCGAAGTAGAAATCTCGAGGTTATTCCGACTCTTACCTCCACTGCGGTAGAGAACAGAAACCCAGCCATGGGTGGTTGGGATAGCGAGAGTATCGACCCAGAAGGCAGCCTCGATGTGCGCTGGGGAATTTCTCAAGATCTGTATCTCAATGCGACTCTGAATCCCGACTTCTCTCAAGTCGAGGCCGATAGCGCGCAGTTAGATATCAACAACACTTTTAGCCTGTTCTTCCCCGAACGACGAACTTTCTTCTTAGACGGCGCAGACTACTTCGATACCTTTGAGCGGCTCGTGCACACGAGAAACATTTCCGATCCGGACTATGGCCTAAAACTCACGGGCAAGAGTGGAGATCACACTTATGCTCTGCTCACTGCCAACGATGTAAACACGACCTTCTTGATACCTCGTAGCCTAGGCTCCAGCGTTGCCTCGCTCGGCGAGGTTGAATCCAAAGTTGCGATTGGCCGCTATCGCTTCGATATTTTCGAGAATTCCACGATCGGTGCACTGATTACCGACCGCCGGGCTGACGGCTACAACAATACCGTCAGCAGTGTCGATGCAGTGCTCAGGCCCACCGACCAAGATTCGATCTCTATTCAATCCATGCACTCCAGCTCTGAATATCCAACCCTCATACAGGGCCGATACGGCCAGGCAAGCAGCCTAAGCGACAGTAGCCAACGCCTGGAGTATCGCCACACCGATCGAAGTTGGGATTGGCGTTTAGGCTATACCGACATGGGCGATGACTTCCGCGCCGATCTCGGTTTCGTGAACCGAGTCGATTTCAAGTTCGTCGTGGCGACTGTTGGGCACACCTGGCGCGGCGAATCGGACGACTTCTTCAATCGAATCCGCGTCGCACTAGACTATGACCGAACCGAAGACCAGTCAGGCCTGCAGCTCGAGGAAGAATTTGAAGTATTCCTCAACATGAACGGCCCTAAGCAGTCATTTCTCAGTGGGCTATTCGGAGGTAGCGAGACCTACTGGAACGGCAAATATTTCGATGAACAATTCAATCAGCTTAGAGTTGGGTTTACCCCCAGAGCGAACTTGCGCCTGAGCGCACTTATTCGAGTTGAGGATATTGTCGACTTTGCCAATACTCGCCTCGGCAGATCGAAGCGCTTTGGGCCTAGCGTCAATTATCGCTGGGGTAAGCATTTGGAGTTGGACCTCGATCATACTCTGCAGCAATTCGATGTAGACGGCGGGAGGCTATTTACTGCGGACCTGACCGACTTAAAGGCGACTTACCAATTTAGTGCGCGCAGCTTTCTTCGCTTCACGCTCCAGCATACGGACAACAAACGTAATCAGGATCTCTACGTCAGGTCAGTGCAGGCGCGCACTAAGCAACTCACCACACAGCTTCTCTACAGCTATAGATTCAGCGCCGCCACCCGATTCTTTATCGGCTACTCCGATGCCGGCTTTCAGAACGACACTTACGACGCCATCGAGAAAACTAACCGCACAGTATTCGCTAAGTTTAGTTATGCCTGGCTGCCCTAGAAATAGTTTTTAGCAAGATTCCTCGCCCATTAGTTGCCCCAAGATAGAGCGCTAAAACACCTCAGGTTCTCCTATTAAAAGACTCGAGCTGTGGGTAAAATGGCGCCTTCTTTTTCTGCCACTCGGACGTGCTATTCAATGGCCCAACATACTTCGCTATATCAGAAGCATCTCGATTCCGGCGCCAAGATGGTCGATTTCGCCGGATGGGATATGCCCATTAATTATGGCTCCCAGATAGAGGAGCATAACCTGGTACGAAACCAGGCGGGCATCTTCGACGTATCACATATGACAGTAGTCGATGTGTCTGGCAGTGAGGCCCTGGAGTTCTTGCGCTATCTATTGGCAAACGATGTTGCCAAGTTAGATGAAGTAGGGCGAGCTCTGTACAGCGGCATGTTGAATGAGACTGGCGGCGTTGTTGACGACCTGATTGTCTATCGCATGAGTTTCGGCTATCGCGTCGTGGTGAATTGCGCTACCCGCGATAAAGACTTAGCTTGGATACAAAGCCATGCAGCAGACTTCGACGTCAGCATTGAAGAGCAGCCACAACTCGCTATCCTAGCAGTTCATGGCCCCGAGGCAATCGAGAAAGTATGCTCGATACTTACTCGTGACCGCGCCGCAATAAGCAAAGAGCTGAAGAACTTCCGTGGCTTCGAATCGGGCTCCTGGTTCATTACCCGCACCGGCTACACTGGGGAAAAGGGCCTCGAGCTAATTCTGCCCAGTATCGAGGCACCGGGAATTTGGGACAAGCTATTAGCCGTTGGCGTCAGGCCAGTAGGCTTAGGTGCAAGAGATACACTGCGCTTGGAGGCAGGAATGAATCTCTATGGCAACGACATGGATGAAACTACTTCACCCATCGCCGCCAATATGGAACAAACAATCGCCTGGCAACCCGAGGATCGTGAGTTTATTGGCCGGCAGGCAGTCACGGATCACTTGGCAGAGATCCAGGCAGGCACAATGCCCATTCTTACCGGCCTAGTTCTGGAGCAGCGGGGTGTGCTACGAGAGGGCCAGAAGGTTCTCTGCGAAAACGGAGAAGGCGTAATTACCAGCGGTAGCTTTTCTCCCACATTGAAGCATTCAATCGCTTTAGCTAGAATCCCTGTGGATAGTGGCACCTGCCAAGTAGATATTCGCGGCACACTGACCAACGTACGATTAGTGAAGCCAAACTTCGTCCGCTTCGGCAAGAAGGTATTCGAATAGAAGGTTGAGTCTTCACACAGTAATTAGATCTACTAATTCATAGCATTCAGCTACCTAGTAAAGTTAAAACCAGCACCGATTAAAAGAGGAATACCTAGTGAGCACATATCCAGACAATCTTAAATACGCCGCCACACATGAATGGGTTCGACTCGAAGGTGATGGCACGGCAACGGTAGGCATTAGCAATCATGCGCAGGATGCATTGGGTGATATCGTATTCGTGGAGCTGCCGGAAGTAGGCGCTACGATTCACGCAAAAGATGAAGTAGCGGTTGTAGAATCTGTTAAAGCAGCATCGGATGTGTACAGCCCGATATCTGGTGAGATTATCGCTACCAATGCCACGCTCGGCGATGCCCCGGAAACGGTCAATGCAGTTCCCTACGACGGCGGTTGGTTCTATAAAATTCAGATTAGTGAAGAGCAGGAGTTGGATGAATTGATGGACGCCGACACGTACTCAGATCACTGCGAAGACGGTTAAGAAGCTGAGCCACTTAGGCGAATAACTTTCGCCAACTACAGCACATCGATTTACTCTTCGCCTCTTCAATCATTTCAATATCAAAGATAAATTATGCTTTCTGAAAGGACAGTAATGCAAACGCAATCCAATCCGGCGACTAAGAACGATCCCGCACAAAACGACTCCGCTGTGTCTCTCGAGGCTCTGCAGTACAACGGCGAATTTATCGATCGGCATATTGGCCCAAACAAAACTCAGATAGAGCAAATGTTGCAGGCTCTGAATTTAGAATCGCTAAATGATCTTATCGCCAATACAGTTCCCGACGCGATTCTTCTGAAAAGTGCCCTAGATTTGGATGGCCCGCTAACTGAAAATGCGGCATTAGCAAAACTAAAAGCAATCGCTGAACAGAACAGTACGGCGAAATCATTTATAGGGCTCGGCTACTACGACACCTTTACTCCGAATGTAATCTTGCGCAACGTATTAGAAAATCCTGGTTGGTACACGGCTTATACACCCTACCAACCTGAGATCTCACAGGGCCGCCTAGAGTGTCTGCTGAATTTCCAACAGATGACTCTGGACCTAACCGCAATGGATCTGGCGAATGCATCCTTACTTGATGAGGCTACTGCTGCTGCGGAGGCAATGTCACTCGCAAAACGCGTGAGCAAGAACAGAAAGGCGAATAAGTTCTTCGTTGATCAACACTGTTTCCCACAGACCATCGATGTCATAAAGACTCGAGCAGAATGTTTTGGTTTCGAGCTAGTCATAGGTGATATCAATGATGCCGAGCTGTCCGAATTATTTGGTGCTATTTTTCAATATCCCGCGGTAACCGGCGAAGTACGGGATCTCACTGAGATCATCAGCCAACTCCATGAACACAACGCTATCACGGTAGTCGCGGCAGACCTGATGAGCCTGACTCTTTTAAAGCCTCCGGGCGAGATGGGAGCAGATGTCGTTACCGGCACTACACAACGCTTCGGCGTACCCATGGGATACGGCGGCCCACATGCCGCCTACTTCGCTACTAAAGAAGACTACAAGCGTGCCGTGCCCGGTCGCATAATCGGCGTCTCCGTTGACAAGCGCGAGCGCCAAGCATTTCGTATGGCACTGCAGACTCGCGAGCAACATATTCGTCGCGAGAAGGCGAACAGCAATATTTGTACTGCACAAGTATTGTTAGCAAATATTTCTGCCTTGTATGCCATGTATCACGGACCCAAAGGCCTCAAGAATATTGCGCAGCGAATTCACCGGCTGACTTCTATAATGGCAGCAGGTTTACAAAACGCCAGCATTGAACTAGTTAATGAAAATTTCTTCGACACTCTTACGTTGAAGGTAGACGCTGAAGATTTGAGTGCCATTTTAGATCGCGCGAAGGCGGGCAATATAAACTTACGCATCGATAGATCCGAGCAAGACAAGTCAATCGGTATAAGTCTGGACGAATGTTCTTCCAGTAAAGATGTTGAAAATATTTGGCAAGTCGTTCTCGGCGATGCTGCACTGAAACTATCGGCTATCGACATTGATGCGCAGATCGTAAGTGGAGAAAAGGCAGCGGTTATCCCAGATAACCTGATTCGTCGCAGCGAATACTTACAACATCCCAACTTCAATAACTATCACAGTGAAACTGAGATGATGCGTTACTTGAAGAGACTCGAAGACAAAGATATTTCGCTTACCCATTCGATGATCGCATTGGGCTCCTGCACGATGAAACTTAATGCGGCTGCAGAGATGGCCCCAATTAGTTGGCCCGAGTTTGCAAAGCCGCATCCGTTCACACCAATAGAGCAGATGACAGGCTACCAACAGATGATCTCTGGCCTGGAAAAAATGCTAGAGGCAATTACCGGTTTCGATGCTGTAAGTATGCAGCCGAATTCTGGAGCTCAGGGCGAATACGCTGGCCTACTAGCAATCAAGAAGTATCTTGTGAGCATCGGTGAGGGTGCACGTGATGTATGCCTAATACCTAGTTCGGCACACGGCACGAATCCCGCCAGCGCACAGATGATTGGCATGAAGGTTGTACTCGTAGCCTGCGACGACAATGGCAATATCGATGTTGAAGATCTGCGCAGCAAAGCTGAAGCGAATACTGATAGTCTCGCTGCGTTGATGATTACCTACCCTTCCACACACGGAGTGTATGAGGAAGCCGTGAAAGAAATCTGCCAGATCGTTCATGATCATGGTGGGCAGGTATATATGGACGGAGCCAATCTTAATGCACAGGTTGGGGTAGCGAAGCCCGCTGATATCGGAGCTGATGTCTCTCACGTAAACCTACACAAAACGTTCTGTATTCCACATGGCGGCGGCGGCCCAGGCATGGGCCCAATCGGAGTTAAGAAACACCTAGCTCCACATGTTGCGAACCATTCCCTGATTAAACTAGATGGCCCAGAGGCTAATAACAGCGCGGTCTCTGCCGCGCCTTGGGGCAGCTCCGGAATACTACCAATTTCCTGGATGTACATCGCCATGATGGGCGCCGAGGGACTACTAAAGGCGACTCAGGTCGCAATCCTCAGCGCGAACTATGTCGCTGTCAGATTGGCCGAGCACTACCCGATACTCTATACCGGTCGCAACGGCATGGTGGCTCATGAATGTATTATCGATCTACGTCCACTCAAAATCAGCTCGGGCATCAGCGAAGAAGATGTCGCTAAGCGGCTTATGGATTTCGGTTTCCACGCACCGACTATGTCTTTCCCGGTAGCTGGAACGCTGATGATTGAGCCAACCGAAAGTGAGTCGAAGGCGGAGCTCGATAGGTTCATCGACGCACTGATCCTGATTCGAAAAGAAATCGCGGAAGTCGAATTGGGCAATATCGATGCTGAGAACAATCCGTTAAAGAATGCGCCTCACACTCTTGCCGACATGATGGACGAGAGTTGGGACAGACCTTACAGCAAAATGCAGGGCGCCTATCCTAATCAGCCAGAAGGCATAGCTGCATCGAACAAATACTGGCCGAGTGTAAATCGCATTGATAACGTATATGGGGATAGGAATTTGTTCTGTGCATGCCCAAGCATCGAGAGCTATGAATAGCTGCAGTAATGAGGTGGGGGAGCTCGACTAGTCCGAGCTCTTTCCATCGATATGCGAATTGCGCATCTTCTTGAGTGTTTCCAGTTCGTTCTGAATTCGTTCTAATTTCTCCCCCAGCTCCTTCTTTTCAGAGATGGTTTCTTCATCGTCTTTAGATTCGAATTGCTTATGGCTCGAATACAGCTTCACCTTCTCCTGCTTGAGCTGGACTGCTAGGTGCGCGGCTCGGTTTTCTAAGTCCTAGGCTCTAAGCTCTTGGCGGCAAACCATGAACCAGTGTAATACTCTTCAACGTCGTACCAGCGCGGCGAAATTCAGAAAGGGTCTGGTAATCGTCATCGTTGTACCACTGCTTGGCTAGTTCTTCTGAGGGAAACTTGAAGATAATGACGCGACCTTCGAGTGGAAATTCTCCTTCGAAATTTTCATGCCTATCATCGAAGGTAACAAACTCACCACCAAATTTTTTCAAAATTGGGAAGAATCCCTTCTCATACTTTCTGTATTCATTCGCATCTTCAACTACGAGGTTAGCTATCATATAAACTTCTACGTCAGACATGTTTTTCCACCTTCCTGCTTAAAATAATAGTTTGTTCTATTTCTCATTATATAAAGTCGTACCACGAATACTACACGGCAGCGTTAACTATACCCAGCCACATAACCAGAACAGAAAGATTACCAATGGCAAATATAACGAGCCTGTGCAGCACGTCGTTATAACTTAGATGAATTATACTGTGCATTACTCGAGCAGCGACGAATATCCACGCACTAATTATGGGTAGTTGCCCTGCCTGATCCAACGCCAGATACACCGCACCACCTGCATAGAACAGTGTTGGGACTTCGAATAGGTTATTAAAATTACGTGTCGTCTTGGCGACGAAGTCTGGAATATCATGCCCTTCCATTAAGCTGTAGTAACTCTGCGGTACCGTGCCGCTCTGTACAGATTCAATTCGCACCCGAGCCGTGAGTACCATTATCACCATAGTTAGAATGACCAGCACAAACATTGCGTATAGCATCTTATCCCACTTTTATATCTAGACAGCGACTTCTGTCTGTTCACAGTCAATCCGCAGTATAATTCCAACTCACTGCATTAAACAGCAATCAGAGGCACGGACTTGACCATAGACAATTATGCTGGCCATATAGCTAAACTTACTCGCACCTATACCGATGCTCTGCAATATGTCGCCAACGAGGGCCCGCAGCCGGGAGCTGTGCTTGTGCATAGCGGCACGGAAAATCACTATTACGGCGATGATCGAGGGGTGGCATTTCAAGCTTATGGACACCTGCTGCACTGGATATCAGTCAACCGCCCCAATCAGTTCGTCTATTTTCGACCCGGTGAGAGGCCCATCTATTTCCAGATTGTGCCCAGTGATTTCTGGTACGAACAGGGCATAGATATTGCGCCTGAGTGGGAGGAAACGCTCACTATCGTTCGATTGAGCAGCTTAGATGAACTCTCCGTCCAACTAAAGCAGGATTGTGTATCGGATATTGCCTACATCGGAGGCGATGACGACATCGCCGCCTCTTTTGGCATCGATAAGTCATTAATTAACCCAAAAAAACTACTCGCCTATCTGGATTTCTCGCGAGCGGTGAAAACACACTATGAGCTCGAGCAGTTGCGTGCCGCTAACCGCTTAGCCCTTCTCGGCCATGCCGCTGCTAAGGTCCGTTTTTTAGAGGGAGGAAGTGAATATGAGATTCACATGGCCTTTCTGCAAGCCACACAGAATCTGGAGGACGAGTGCCCTTATACCAATATCGTTGCGCTCAACGAAAAAGCTGCGATATTGCACTATCAATTCAAGCGCAAAATAAACGAGGACAAGGGTCGGGTTTTGTTGATCGATGCAGGCTGTAAAGTAAGAGCCTATGGTTCAGATATTACACGCACTTCGGTAAGCGAAGATGTCCACCCCGAATTTCGATCTCTCGTCACTGCGATGGAAGCATTGGAACTCGCATTGGTCGACGAGGTGAAGCCTGGAAAAACCTACCAATCATTACATGCGTCAACACTGACACGGATCGCTAGCGTTCTCGTTGATCACAAAATCTGTACAGGCGAAGCGGCAGACCTAATTGAACTGAATATCCCACAACTGTTTATGCCTCATGGAGTCGGTCATTTGCTAGGAATTCAGGTACACGATGTAGGCGGGCATCAATCTGATATTAATGGAACCATATTACCCCCGCCTGAAAATTCTCCAGCACTGAGAAATACACGGGCGATGGAAGTCGATATGGTGTTTACAGTAGAACCGGGCCTGTACTTCATTCCACTTATTCTAGAGGCAGAGCGAAGCTCAGATCGAGGTAAATTGATAAACTGGAATGCCGTCGATGAACTCTATCCCTGCGGAGGTATTCGCATCGAAGACAATATTCGTGTGACATCCGATGGCGCTGAGAATCTAACGCGCCAATTCGAATTGAAAGAATAATTAGGGCTTTAAGATAAGAGGCACGACTAGTTTCATCAGCGCGGGCAAGGCATTCTGGTTTTCTCTTACTAGCCGTTTTCCTCGATCACCCATTTCCTGCTGCGCCCGTTCGTCTGCGATCAATGTAGAAATACTCTGAGCTAATTCCATCTCGTTCTGTACAGTCTTTAGGCCACCGGCGTGTTCCAGTTGCTTGCAGATCGTCGCGAAATTGTACTGCGAGGGACCTACTAAAATCGGGATACCCAATGCCGCCGGCTCGAGAATATTCTGACAGCCGGTATCGACGAGGCTTCCACCGACGAATGCAATCGTCGCAACATTATAGTAGTCCAACATTTCGCCCATGCTATCCCCTATCACAACTTGAATGTTAGGCCCTACTATCCCACCGTCACTTCGCTTCACTGTAATGAAGCCTTCGTCCTCGCTTAATTTGCCAGCCTTGGCGAACCTCTCAGGATGGCGCGGAATCAATACCAAGAGTAAAGACGGGATCTCAGCAAGACATTTTTTGAAAGCAGCTAATACTTTCTCCTCCTCGCCCTCGCGGGTGCTAGCCGCAACAAGAACTGGTCGCGCAGTGTTTTCGATTGCGCAGAAGTACGCTTGTTTCTCTTTCTCATTTACGTCAACTAAGAATTTCAAGCTGCCAGTAACTTCTACCTTTTCCGGGTTGGCCCCAAGAACGATGAAGCGCTGTGCATCGGGAGCAGCTTGAGCAGCTATCCTGTCGAACTTCTCTAAGAGGCTGCGCGTGAATGTTGCCAAACGACCATAACCTGCAGCTGACTTTTCCGATAACCGGCCATTCGCTAACAACAGCTTAACGCCTCGATGGTGACAGGAATGCACCAAATTTGGCCATAGTTCTGTCTCCATCAAGATCAAAAGGCTAGGCCGATATTTATCGAGGAAGCGATTACAGGCGCCTGGCAGGTCGTAAGGAATGTAGACATGCATCACTGACTCGCCGAAAAGCATGCGTACCCGGTCTGAACCGGTAGGCGTCATGGTTGTCATAACAATTTGGACGTCAGGATAGAGGCGCTGCAATTCTTTTACCAATGGCGCAGATGCTGCTGTCTCGCCTACCGAAACCGCATGGATCCAAAGCGTAAGTTTGTTCTTATCA
>Ga0308018_10001101_pt1 | contig 12771 bp, 10 predicted proteins | sample Neamet282_FD_203130 | JGI IMG/M metagenome (GOLD analysis project Ga0308018, IMG submission 203130) | Marine microbial communities from water near the shore, Antarctic Ocean - #282 | ecosystem: Environmental > Aquatic > Marine > Unclassified | place: Southern Ocean | collected 2014-10-01
TTTTCCCCCTACGCAATAATTCCTGTGATATCAGCATTTATGTTTGCTCTTTATAGCCTGCTCACCAGGTATGCGGCCCGCTTGGACAGTACCGCAACAAGCTTTTTCTGGACCGGTGTCATGGGCTGTGTTTTGATGACCATGGTCGGAGCGTTTCATTTTGAAAACATGACATCCAGCGACTGGGTTTTAATGCTGTGCCTATGTTGCACTGGCGCCACCGGCCATTGGCTGCTTATCCGCTGTTATGAAGTAGCCGAAGCTAGCGCAGTACAGCCCTTCACCTACCTGCAGCTAGTCTTTGGCTCTACAATAGGCGTGTTGATTTTTGGTGAGGTGGTCAAACTCAATGTGGCCATGGGGGCGGCGCTTGTTGTGACTGCTGGGCTTTTTACACTCTGGCGGGCAAGGGTCGCACTTACTCCAACCGACTAATGGGGCGCAGCGATGTAGCAGGTGCTGCAAAGACTAGCGGTAGCCGATAATTGCCTTTTAACTCTGCCAAAAAGTTAAGAGGCACGGTTTTCCCAGCCAACCGGGCGCGGTAATTGGGCAGACTTTCGGTGACCCGCATTACGTAGTTTCGGGTCTCATTAAATGGAATTTGTTCGATCCAATCGATCACATCCACATCTCCTAGGCGAGGATCTCCAAGTTTTTCAGTCCAATTGCGCGCACGGCTGGGACCAGCATTATAAGCCGCTGCAATATGAACCGGGCTATTACCAAATTCTTCAGTCAGTTCCTCAAGATAGCGGATGCCTATCTTAGCATTAAACTTTGGATCCCTCAGCATTTTGGTGCGTGAATAACTTAGGCCCAATTTACCCGCCATTTCCCGCGCAGTCCGCGGCATGACCTGCATCAAGCCTAAGGCTCCAACGCCTGACACCGCACCAGCAAAAAATTCACTTTCACGGCGTGCAATCGCAAGGGCCAGTTCAGGAGCAATCTCATCCGTTTGCACCAATAAATCTGACAAGGGGTAAAAATGGCTTTCCATCATGGTACCATAGAGCGACGCACGTTTCCCCAACATCAACTCCAGATAAGGGCTACCCGACTCCTTTGCCATCTTACCCAACTGCGCCATACCTTTAGGGCTTTGGCTCTCAGCCAAGTGGGTCAGAAACCGTACACCAAAGCGAGATCGCTCAACGCCAATCAACAACAAGGCCGCCTCAAACACGCTAGAATTGACAAAACCCGCTTGCTTCCAATCCAAGACCAGCTCAGGCCCCACAAGGCTCGATTGCATAGGAAAGCCCGCCTCTTCTGCAGCTAACAACCCATAAAAAGATGTCTGGTACTCAGCACCAGTGGCAAAGGCCTGTTGGGCTTTCTCGAGTTGCCCCATAGCCTTCAATGCCCGACCCTGCCAATAATGCGTGCGCCCTAAAGAAATTTCACTGCCCACCGCCTCTTCATGATTTTTGAAGTGTACCAACGCTAGCTTTGGTTTCTGCAATTTACGTAAAGCAATAAAACCTGCAAGCCACTCCAAGGCAGCGTAATCGTTGCCCAGATCGAGATGGTGGCTAGCGGCCACATTATATGCCTTTTGATATCTCTCATCCCAAAGCAAATCACGGGCTAAAGATAATCGCCGCCGCGCCCATTTCTCGGGTTGGCCCAAACTAATTGCCGTTACAGATCGCAACAAAAGCAGTTCAATCGCTCCATCCGTTTGCTTGCGCGCGAGGCGCCATTGAAATCTATCAAAGGCTAAACCTGGGTCCAACTTTAGGCTTGGTGGTACATTTGCCAGCAACGCCGTTACGCCATTTTGGTTTCTCTGCAATGCCAGGCGAGCCTTAGCTAATTTTTTTCGGTCAGAGCTCACAACTGACAGCATTCTTTCAGACGATGATTTATCACCCTGCCACAGCAACATATCTAAACGGACTGAATGCATAGCTGCCAGATTCGCACCAAAGCTTTCTTGGAATTCCTGCTCAAGTTCCGCATCCATGCTGAAACTACTCCAACCCCATTGCGCCGCTGCAATGGCTGCTGTGGCCTTGCCTTCTATGGCTAAAGCCTTCGCCAACTGCAGAGACCCCTTCGCCGTGCCGGGCGGTTGGCCTTCAAAGAACGCAATAACATCCTCTGGCGGTATATCTGCTTCAATCGTGGCTTCAGAGCGCTTACGCAGGTAGGGCAAGCCCGGCCAGTCCTGCCTGCGTGCCAAAAACTCTACGGTAGCAGAAAATTCACCCTTGCCAGCGCGCAACCGGTCCCATTCGATCAGGTCAACACCCACATCTCCCGCCGGGCGCGCAAGGCGTAAGGCCTCATCCCAATTTCCCTTTTCTTTGGCCAAATAAGCCGCACGTAAAGCATCTAATGCTACAGCATTTTGCGCTATGGCAGAGCTATCAAAAAAAAATAGCAGCAAAAGAAAAAGGGGGAAACGCATACATACTAATTTGCGCTCTATATCAAAAACTTTCAATCGTAAATCTTGGCAAACCTTACTCAGCAAGCTAAGGTCCGCCGACTAACCCGTGAGCACTCATGCCCCACCTGAAAGGAAGCGCTATGATTACAGGATCTTTGCCTGCACTTGTCACGCCGTTTAAAGACGGAAAAGTGGATATCGATGCGCTCAAAAAACTTGTAGGCTGGCATATTGACCAAGGCAGCCATGGGTTGGTGCCTGTGGGAACTACTGGTGAAAGCCCTACCCTTACACATGAAGAGCATGATACTGTTGTAGCAGTTGTAATAGCAGAAGCAGCGGGCCGCATACCAGTGATCGCTGGTGCTGGATCTAACAACACTGCTGAGACCGTACGTCTTGTCAAGGCCGCCAATGCCGCTGGCGCAACCGCCGCATTGGTTGTGACACCATACTATAACAAACCTACGCAAGCAGGTCTAAAGGCCCATTTCTTGGCCGCAGCCGATTGTGGCATGGATGTGATAATCTATAATATCCCCGGCAGATCCGCGGTCGATATGAGTGTTGAGACCATGGGCGAATTGGCAGAGCACACGCACATCATTGGCGTAAAAGATGCGACTGGGGATCTTTCACGTGTCCCAAAACAAAGGCTTAGCTGTGGAGAAGATTTCATTCAATTATCTGGGGAAGATGCAACTGCGCTTGGCTTTAACTCACATGGTGGCATCGGCTGTATCTCTGTGACAGCGAATATGGCCCCTGCCCTTTGCGCGCAAATGCAAGAGGCAACCCTAGCGGGAGACTATGCAATGGCACTTAATATTACCAATAAATTGATGCCGTTGCACCTTGCCACATTCCAAGAACCCGGCTTGGTAAGTGCCAAATATGGTCTTTCAAAATTAGGCCTATGCTCAGAAGAGGTGCGCTTGCCTTTAATTGGTCTCACCGATGAGGCCAAGGTAGCAATGGATGCTGCATTACGCTTCGCAGGCTTGATTGACTGATTTAAGACTGGGCTGGGCACCACTCGGCCCAATACAGTCTTAATATAGCCACTGATCTGCTGGCAGTTTGCCTATTATCTCCAGATCAATAACCAATTTACGCTAACTTGTTTAGACCCATTGGCAAGGTTGCTTAGCCTCCATATATGTATTTCATTATGGTAAACAAAAAATCAGATCCCAATTATCGAATTATCGCTGAATACCGTCGTGCACGTTATGACTATGCGATTGAAAGCGATATTGAATGCGGCGTCATACTTATGGGATCCGAAGTTAAATCTCTGCGCGCAATTTCTGGTAACATCGCCGAAAGCTATGCAGCCGTTGAAGAGGGTGAACTTTGGTTAGTAAATTCCTATATTGCCCCTTACGAGCAAGCCAAAACTTGGGGCCACATAGAAAAGCGCCGACGTAAATTGCTTGTTTCCAAACGCGAATTATCACGACTTTGGAATTCCACCCAGCGCGAGGGCATGACCCTCGTTCCCTTGGTGATGTATTTCAATCATGTTGGTCGGGTCAAAATAAAATTAGGTATCGCAAAAGGCAAAAAGAACCATGACAAACGAGCTACTGAAGCCAAGCGTGACTGGGGCCGCCAAAAGCAGAGGCTTTTGAAACAGGGCATCTAAAGCGTCACATATTTTCTTTGAATATCAGAGTGTCAGCAATGCCGGAAGAATGTCCAAGCCTTAGAAGTTTGTAGGTTATCCTCAATCAAGCGAAAAGCTAAAGGCCTACTATTTTCGAATTTTAAAACATCAAGTGTTGATCATTTGCTTAACCTTAGGGCAATACCTCTTGTTTTGTTATCCAAGCCCCGCTAAATCCGGATTGATCCTAAGGGGGCTGCATGGCACAAGATGATCCGAAAACACTTGTTTCAACAAATTGGCTTAAAGCAAATTTGAAACATCCCGACTTGCGCGTTTTGGATGCAAGCTGGCATTTACCAACCGAGAATCGCGACCCAGCCACAGAATTTGCTCTACGTCATATCCCAACAGCCCGTTTTTTCGACATAGATGATATTTCCGATCATCGATCAAACCTGCCGCATATGGCCCCACCTGTTGAAAAATTCATGTCTAGGGTGCGGGCACTCGGTGTAGGTGATGGTCATCAAATCATAGTTTATGATAGCAAAGGCTTGTTTTCCGCCGCACGCGTTTGGTGGTTGTTTCGAATAATGGGCCATGAAAAAATTGCTGTTTTAGATGGCGGCCTGCCCAAATGGATTGCAGAAGGCAATCCAGTGGGCACCGCAGCCCCAATAATCCGTGATCGCCATATGACCGTGCAGCAAAAGCCACATATGGTGCGAAATGTAACGCAAGTTGCCCATGCCGCAAAGCTACAGGACCATGAAATTATTGATGCTCGCGCCGCGGCCCGCTATCGCGGCGAGGCCCCCGAACCGCGCCAGGGACTGCGCGCTGGCCATATTCCAGGTTCCAAAAACCTACCGTTTACGCAGTTACTCAACGGTGACCACACTATGAAAACTACCGATGAAATGGCTAGTGAGTTTCAAAAAGCCGGTGTGGATCTATCAAAACCTGCTATCACCACCTGCGGCTCAGGTGTAACCGCGGCGGTTCTGTCCTTAGCCTTGGAGCGTATAGGCAAGACTGACCATTCCCTTTATGACGGAAGCTGGACCGAATGGGGCCAATTCCCAACCCTTAATGTTGCCACTGGAGATCGCTGATGCTGAGCAACCTTACCGCACAACCTCAAGATAAAATTTTAGCACTAATGGGCGCCTACCGGGCTGACCCACGCGAAGGCAAGATTGACCTTGGAGTTGGTGTCTACAAAGACGCCACCGGAGCCACACCAATAATGCACGCAATCAAATCAGCCGAAGAGATGCTTTGGCAGGTTCAAAACACTAAATCCTATGTTGGTCTTGCGGGAGATCCTGCGTTTTTGGCTGCAATGTCTGAACTTATTTTAGATGGGGTCGTGTCTGCAGACCGCTTATCTGCTGTTGCCACCCCAGGCGGCACTGGTGCCGTACGCCAGGCCTTAGAGCTGGTCAAAATAGCTTCTCCAAAAGCAACAATTTGGTTATCAAACCCCACTTGGCCTAACCATCCCTCCATTGTTAAATACCTAGGCATGCCTCTGGCGGAATACCGCTATTTTGCCTCGGAGACTGGGAAGGTGAATTTCAATGGTATGCTGGAAGACATAACCGAAATTCCAGCCGGCGACATCGTGCTTCTACATGGGTGCTGCCATAATCCCACCGGCGCAAACCTAACCTCTGAGCAAGAGGATCAAATAATTTCTGCTCTTGCAGTTAGTGGAGCTATCCCATTCGTTGATATTGCCTATCAAGGCTTTGGCGATGGCTTGAGCGCAGATGCCCGCTTTACACGTAAAATCGCTAGCCAATTACCGGAGTGCTTGATTGCTGCCAGCTGCTCAAAGAATTTTGGTATTTATCGCGAACGCACCGGTATATTAATGGCTATTTCTCCAAAAAATTCGCTACAGGCCGTTACACAGGGAAATATGGCATTTTTGAACCGACAGAATTTTTCCTTTCCACCAGATCACGGTGCGCGCATAGTCACCATGATTTTGGGAGATGCCAGCCTGCGTTCCATTTGGGCTAGCGAGTTGGAGCAAACACGCCTCAACATGCTTGGCCTGCGCAAGCAATTGGCAGATGAACTCCGGCAGCGTATGGGTTCAGATCGATTTGATTTTCTGGCCACGCACCGCGGTATGTTTTCACGTTTAGGCGTATCTGCAGAGGTAGTCGAAACACTTCGGGCAGAGTTCGGCGTTTATATGGTTGGTGACAGCCGGATAAATATAGCAGGTCTAAATGCGCAAACCGTGCCTATTTTGGCTAATGCACTGGCACAGACAATTAAATAAGACTGATTGGCTATAGCCTTGACAGTAATAAGATTTAATCTGGTGTCTTTAGGAGCCACTTTTATCTCATATTCTTGTTCTAATGGTAAAGAGTGGCAGATCGTGTGAAATAATACTCAACAATCCCAGAAATGCACGTTAACCTTAGCCATAGGGGGCAAAAACCGAATAGCCATATGACAGAAAAAAAAACAAGGTCACGTCAGCGTCTCACAGCAGATCGCAAAACACCGCCCTCCCCAACACAGCGGAGAGGTAAAGCCGTATCGCAAAAGCAAACCCCCAAAATATTTGGCCGGCTTCGTAAAGCGTTATGGCAGGCGTTACTACTACCATTCCGGATGGTTTGGGCCATATTTTGGCGTTTGGGGCTAGTAATATGTCTGCTCGTGGGGCTTGGGATCACCTATTTTGCCAGCAACTTGCCAGAGCCCAACGCACTGATCGACGGGCGTGCCAAAGGTTCAGTGACTTTGATGGACCGCAATGGCGATGTCTTCGCTTGGCGAGGTGATCAATTTGGAGGTATTGTAACGGCACAAACCGTATCGCCCTTTTTAAAAAATGCAGTTGTCGCTACGGAGGATCGGCGGTTTTATAGTCATTTTGGGTTAAGCCCACGTGGGGTCGCATCCGCGGTCCGGATCAACCTACGAGCAGGTCGCGGGCCACTGTCGGGTAATGGTGGGTCAACCATCACCCAACAAACTGCCAAGCTAATATGCCTTGGCGTGAATTATGATCCCAAGGTTTGGAAGTCTGAGCGTGCTTATGAGCGCGAATGCCGCCGCACCACATTATGGCGCAAGATCAAAGAGGCCATCTTTGCACTTGCGATGGAAGCTAAGTTTTCCAAGGATGAAATCCTTACCATTTATTTGAATCGAGCTTTTTTGGGTGCTGGCGCCCGAGGGTTCGAGGCTGCTGCCCAACGATATTTTGGTAAATCCGCAACTCAAGTCAACGCCACCGAGGCAGCAATGATGGCTGGTCTTTTGAAAGCCCCATCCCGCCTAGCGCCAACCGACAATTTGACCGGTGCCCAAGCACGCGCTGAAATTGTGATTGGTTTAATGGAGCAGGAAAGCTATCTTTCAAAAGCCGAGGCAGAGTTTGCAATCAAAAAGCCCGCAACCCTCAGCGCCGCCGCGACTGCCCGCGCCGGTGGCTATTTTGCAGATTGGGTGATGGCTTCGGGCCCTCAATTTTTTACCCGTAACACTACTGAGGATGTGTTGATCAATACAACACTGGATCAAAAAATTCAGACGGCAGCGGAACAGGCGGTACGCTCAATTTTCGACACGAAAATAGACGAAGGCTCTAAAGCACAGGTGGCCGTAGTTGTTATGAGTGCGGACGGGGCGGTGCGCGCCATGATTGGCGGCCGTGATACCCGAACCACCGGTGCATTTAATCGAGCGACACAAGCTAAACGGCAAACTGGGTCAGCCTTTAAACCATTCGTTTATGCTACTGCACTTGAGCTAGGATACACACCCTTCGATATCGTGCGCGACGAACCTGTGACATATGATATTGCAGGTTCCGGTGCGTGGTCGCCGACCAATTACAACAAAGAATTTGCGGGTGATGTAACCTTTACGCAAGCTTTGGCTGAATCACTGAATATCCCAGCCATCAAAATCTCAGAGCATGTTGGCCGTGACTTGGTACGGCAAATTGCGACAGATTTTGGTATTACTAATAAATTGGCCGCAGGTCCCGCCCTGGCGCTTGGAGCTTCTGAAAGCACATTGATCGAGATGACTGGTGCTTATGCTGGAATATTGAACGGCGGGTCATCAGTCTTGCCCTACGGTTTAAAGAGCATCAGGCTTCTGGGTGACGCCGAACCCCTCGCCGGTCGTGCAGGCGGTATAGGTGAACGGGTCATCGATGAAAAAGCGGCTCAAGCCCTCACCTATATGATGTATGAAGTTGTCCAAAGTGGTACAGGCCAGAGAGCCAAAATTGACGGAATTGAAATCGCAGGCAAAACTGGCACCACCCAAGCAGCACGTGATGCGTGGTTCATTGGATTCACTTCTGAATTCGTGGTGGGCGTTTGGATGGGATATGACGATAACACGCCCCTGAAAGGCGTCACTGGAGGCGGTATACCAACTGATATTTGGCGCGAAACTATGATTTCTATTACAAGCCAGTCAGTCCCGGGTCCCCTTCCAATGCTGCGCGGCTCAGCCCGAATTTCACAGAAGGTTGAGCCCATAGATCATACCAAAAAATCTAAGTCAGGTAGGACAATTTTTGATACTTTATTTGGAATATTAACCGGTAATAATTAACTTAAATCGGAAAGGTCCTGAGTTAAACGACCAATATGTCCATTCCGAGCGTCTAACAACGCTCCAATCTCGACCCGCTCTGACGACAGCAGGCTAATGCCTTCGATAATAATATCAAAAAATAATTGCTTGCCAGAACGATCCGACACCCGAAACGTCACCTCAAAGGGTGCGGAGCTTGGAGTCTGTACCATGGCACCGACCTCAAAGAATTTTCCACGGTTAGTGGTATTTTTAACTATTATGACGCTACCAACAAACTCTTTGAACCGCCGACCATATTTCCGCGCGATGTAACTGCGGAAAGCAAAGCTAAATTTATTTAGCTCTAGAGCACTTGCCGTTCGCGCTCGTGGACCTAGCGCGGATCGAGAAATAATGTTCACATCTGCGTATTTAGCGAAGATGCCCTCAAACGCTTTGATCAACTTGGCTTCTGAAGCACCTGAATTGATCACTTGATTGATCTCAAAGACCACTTCGTCAACTAGTTTTGTCGCGGTTACATTATCTAATGCATAAGCCGGGCCTACTAGCGCTGTAGTGAGCATACCGGCTAAAAAACCGCGGCGTAGAATTTTAAATTCATTCAAACTCGTCATAGGGGTCAATATAAGCATCGCGTGTACTGTCTTTCAATTTAAATCTACGGTTTTGCAAGTATACAAGTCGCGCTTGCGCGTAGCTATCTGCGCTTTCGTATAGGACTTCATCGATTTGGTCACCATAAGTATGTCGGTTTTGTAAAATTGCACCAACGTTTGATCCCGCCCGATAGGTGGCAACCGGTGCTTTCAAGACGTAACTAGCAGGGTCGAGTAGCACCATACCCACGATAAGGCCAATACCATCGCGGACATTTGACGGGCCAAAAAATGGTATCTCGATATAGACACCTTCTTCCGCCCCCCAACGTTGGAGCGTTTGCCCAAAATCTGCATCGAGCCCCACAAGTCCAATCGAATCGGAAGGATCAAAAAGTCCGGCCAGTCCTAAAGTGCTGTTAATCACAAACCGTGTAGTATTGGTGACAGCGGCCGGCATGTCTAATTGCAAAACATTATTTACGACTTTGCCGGGTAGACTCAGATTACTTGAGAAATTACTCACAATATCTTCCACCGAATCCGGCACGAAGTTACCATACCCTTTGGAAATTGGAGATAAAATGTCTCGATCTAACCCTTTGTTAAATTCATGCGTACCGCGGTTCATCCGTTCGAACGGATCATCAACCAACGCACCGGATTGGGGACTACAGGCGGACAGCAGTACTAAAAGACCCGTGAAGGAGAAAATTATTGTGTATTTTTCGAATCTGAACATTTAACCAACCCTCGCAGTTAGTGACTGTTTTAGTTTCTCGTGTCCAGTTCCGCAAATGGCAAGAAATTTTCACTTGTAGTTGTTGCAAACTAGTTACAGCCAACTGTAATCTCTAGCTTTGCAGTCAAAAATTACAAATTTACTTTAGTGTGGGGAACATGGAATAATTCGCGTTTAACTCCAAATCTCACATTTATTTTACTGCAGTGGTAACCATGACTGTACTTTAAAAAAATTGGAAATTCGGAGCTTTTGAAACGCCACAGAATAACTACCAACCGTAATTAGATTGAGAGCCAAGGCGCTTGAAAGCACTTAGTAGGTGAGCCTTAGTGATATCTTCCGAAACGGCCCATGAGTGATCGCCATAATATGCATTCAAAGCCTTAGTGAAGCATCCGGCGCGACTTGACCTTCTATCACAATCATCCCTAAAGCATGAAACGTCTACGGAGGTTTTTTGCACTCTTTCTACAGAGCAAAAAACCCAAAATTTTAGGGGAACAATAAATTTCATTACGCCTTCGCAGCAGTTAAAGTGAATTTGTCCCTTTTCTCAATCAATCTTTCAGCTTATCCCTAATACGGAAAGTTTATTGGGAGATCAAAAAATGACTGGGGTATTCGAAACAAAGCTCGCTGAATTAGGAGTCACATTGCCTAATGCACCCGCACCCGCTGCAAATTATGTCCCCTATGTACAGGTTGGTGATTTGGTTTATGTATCAGGCCAAGTCAGCCAAGATACTACTGGCTTCATTATAGGAAAACTCGGTGACAACATGTCAACTCAAGACGGCGCTTCCGCTGCCCGTACCTGCGCTGTAGCTCTACTGGCGCAAGTCAAAGCCGCCTGTGGTGGTGATCTGGATCGCTTGGTCCGCGTGGTGAAACTCTCAGGATTTGTGAACTCAACTCAAGATTATATCGAACAGCCCAAGGTCATCAACGGCGCTTCAGATTTCTTAGTTGCGGCCCTTGGCGACACCGGAAAACACGCCCGTGCAGCCGTCTCTTCCCCCTCATTACCCATGGGCGTTGCCGTTGAGATCGAAGGGATCTTTCAAATAGCATGACAGCTCTACCCGCCAGTTTTTTAGCCCGCCCGATTGCGCATCGCGGCTTGCATGATGCAGCAGACGGGCGGGCCGAAAATTCGCTTGCAGCGCTAAGTGCTGCTATTGCAGCGGGCTACGGAATAGAAATTGACGTTCAGCTATCAAGCGATGGAGAGGCGATGGTCTTTCACGACTGTAATCTTAACCGCCTGACAGCTGAGACCGGTGCCGTTGCGCTACAAAGTGCACAGGCCCTATCAAAAATTACGTTGTCTGGTGGGCAAGATACCATCCCAAGCTTGGAGCAAACTTTGTCTTTGATTGCAGGGTGCGTTCCATTGCTGATCGAAATCAAAGATCAAGACGGCAACATGGGCAGCAATGTAGGCGCACTTGAAGCTATAGTGGCAAAAACGTTAAAGCACTATCAAGGTGATGTTGCTGTAATGTCCTTCAATCCCAACGCGGTGGAAGCCTTTTCTGCACTTCAGCCAAAAATACCTGTCGGATTGGTGACAGATCGCTTCACTATAGCAGATTGGCCCAACCTATCAGCCAGCACACGCGACCATCTCAGTAAAATTTCTGATTTTGAACGTATAGGCGCCTGCTTTATATCGCACAACCATACGCAACTAGGCGATCCAGTAGTCGCAAAGCTGAAAGCTCAAGGCGTACCTATTCTCTGTTGGACAGTCCAGTCACAAGCAGATGAGGCAAAAACCCGAACCATTGCTAACAATATTACCTTCGACAGTTATCTGGCTTGACCTTTGGTCGTCATGCCGCAGTTTGAAGAAAAGCAATATAGAGAGAACAACGTGGGCCAAGAGACGCAAATCGAAATCAACGTGCTCACGAGCCTTTCTCAAATATCTGAGGCGGACTGGGACAGCTGCGCCTGCCCCGAAGCCAAAGACGGTTGTGCCATAGATCCTTTCACCACGTACCGCTTTATGAAAGCCCTAGAAGACAGCAATTCAGTTGGTCCAGGTACCGGCTGGACGCCACACTACCTCCATGCAAAACGAGACGGGAAAACTATCGGCGTGGCGCCGCTTTATGAAAAAACTCATAGCCAAGGCGAATATATTTTTGATCATAATTTTGCTCAGGCTTATGAAAACTCCGGCGGAAATTATTACCCAAAGTTGCAGATGGCCGTTCCCCATACCCCTGCCACCGGACGGCGGATTTTAGTGCAACCAGAGTATGCTCAGATTGCCCAGTCTGCTTTAGTGCAAGGTGCAGTGCAGCTGGCTGCAGAACATAAATTATCATCCCTGCATATTACCTTTTGCACCCAAGCCGAAGCGGAGATTGGAGCCCAAATGGGCTTGCATCCCCGAAAATCGCAACAGTTTCATTGGATCAATAACGGCTATGACAGTTTCGACGACTTTCTGGCTAACCTAAGCAGCCGCAAACGCAAGAATATCCGCAAAGAACGCACCCAAGCTCAAGATTTTGGTGGCGATATCGAAATTCTAACTGGCGATGATATTCAACCACATCATTGGGATGCTTTTTGGGTTTTTTATCAAGACACTGGTAAGCGCAAATGGGGCACACCCTATTTGACACGCCAATTTTTCGACGAAGCCCAAGCGCATCTGCGCGATGATATGCTATTGATCTTGGCCAAAATTGACGGCGACTATGTTGCTGGCGCCCTTAACTTTATTGGCCGAGATGCTCTATATGGTCGCTATTGGGGCTGCACACGGGATTTTCCCTGTCTTCATTTCGAATTATGCTATTATCAA
>Ga0308018_10001102_pt1 | contig 12766 bp, 11 predicted proteins | sample Neamet282_FD_203130 | JGI IMG/M metagenome (GOLD analysis project Ga0308018, IMG submission 203130) | Marine microbial communities from water near the shore, Antarctic Ocean - #282 | ecosystem: Environmental > Aquatic > Marine > Unclassified | place: Southern Ocean | collected 2014-10-01
GAAATCTCAACTGGATCTCCGTAAATAACATTTATTACACCATCTGGTAAACCTGCAGCTTTAAATAAATCTACAATTACTTGAGCAGAATATACTTGAGCATCAGAAGGTTTCCAAACAATAGTGTTACCCATTAAAGCTGGAGCAGCACATAAGTTAGCTGCAATAGAAGTAAAATTAAAAGGAGTAATTGCATAAATAAACCCTTCTAATGGACGGAATTCCATACGGTTCCAGATACCGTCAGACGATTCTGGTTGCTCCATAAAGATTTCAGTCATGTACTGCACATTAAAACGCAAGAAGTCGATAAGCTCACAAGAAGCATCAATTTCTGCTTGGTGTACATTTTTAGATTGCGCTACCATGGTAGCAGCATTCATACGTGCACGGAAAGGACCCGCTAAAAGATCAGCAGCTTTTAAGAAAATCGAAGCTCTGTGCTCCCACTTCATATTCGCCCATTCTTCTTTTGCAGCCAAAGCAGCTTCGATAGCTTTTTTAGCATGACTCGCATTTCCTATGTGGTAATTACCTACAACATGTTTGTGTTTATGTGGAGGTGTCATTGGAGCAAGGTCGTTGGTACGAACTTCCTCAGAACCGATATACATTGGTATATCGATTACTTCTGACATCATTTTTGCGTATTCTGCGGTTGTTGCTTCACGTTCGCTAGAACCTGGTGCAAACGATTGTACTGGCTCGCAAGAAGCGAGTGGTACTTGAAAGAATCCTTTCCCCATTATATGTGTAATTTATTGTTAGTCTTGATTTTGTAGTGCAAAAATAACAAACTCATTTTTAATAACCGAGGTTTAAGCAATTAGCTTTTGGAGGATCAATTTTCTATTTAACATAGCCCTAACAAATTTTAACTAAATGTAAAAAATCGAATTGTATATTTGAGTCATGAAACAGCTCTATATATTGATCCTTTTTACAAGCCTTACGCATCTATTAATAGTCGCTCAAGTCACTGTTGAGAAAGTCTATGGAATAGTACTAAATAATAAAACTGGAATTAGTATTGAAAATGCACATATCACCAACTTAAGTAATCAACAAGGTACAATTAGTATTAAAAATGGCTATTTTGAAATAAATGGGGCACCTAACGATAGTATAAATATAAGTTGCATCTCCTACAGCACACAAATTATTCAAGTAGCAGAATTATTAAAAAGCCAACAAATTATAATTAGGCTTGAACCAGTAAGTATAAAGTTAAATGAAATTGTATTACGTGCTCAAACATGGCAACAGTTTAAACTAGAGTTTGTACAAAAGGAATGGAATACTGAACAAAGTGCAGGAGTTACTATTATTGGACTTAAACAATACAAAGGACCATTTAAATCATTTAAACCAACACTCATTACTGCTATTACAAACCCTATAAGTTTTACACACCATCTACTAAATAAAAAATCACGACAAAAGCGAAAATCAAATAGGTATAAAAAAATTCTACAGAAATCGTATTATTTAGATGATTAAACTGGCTATACATTTTTATAAATAGTTAATTATCATTAAATTTGCTTCAATTGTACCTGAAATACAAAATCTATTAATTAATTTATTAATTCAACCAACATAGCCCCACATTATGTCAGTTAAAACCCACGTTTACATCGATGGTTCTTGGATGTTTCACAACAAAAAACATCTTATTGACGCCTATGGCGAAGAAGATTACGATGTTGATTACAAAAAGATACCTCTAATTATTCAAGAGCACTTACTAAACAATTTAACGATTGATGTAGATATTGTACGTACTTATTTCTACGGTACAATGCCAGTAAATAAACCTGAATTCTCTCCAAATAAGCAAAAAGCTTTTTACAAATACCTCAAAGAAGAATGTTACTTTGTAACGGATGTTTTTGAAGTAGATTATCAGAACGATGAATTAGCTAAACCACAGACCAACGCACTGCCTGTTGCTTTAGCTTCCTCTCTACTCTACAACGCAGGACTTAATACCTCTTACGATATTGCAGCAATTGCACTTGGCGACCCAGACTATGTGTCGATGATTAAAAGAGCGCGTATGTTAGGTAAGCGTATACTTTTAATTGGTATTAAAAACACACCTGATACTCGACTAAGAACTAGAACTGCACTTTTAGATTACCCAGTTTTATATCTAGACGATCATTTAGAAACTCTTAAATTAGACCGTCACGAACACTACAGACAATGTATGAGTTGTAGTACCGAGGAAATGACAAACTGGCACGGTACAGACTTCTACTGTTCTAACTGTAGAGAGAATGACACTAGAGCACAAATGAGAACCTGTAACAACTGTAATAAGGAAGAAGAGACTACTTGGTCGGAACCTTACTATTACTGCTTTGACTGTAGAGAATCACACAGAAAAAATCAAAATACATTTAATATGTAAAACCAAATAAGTACTACTTATTAGGTTTAAAATAAAAAGCCCATTTCATAAATATGAAATGGGCTTTTTTAGTGATTACAATTATCTAAGAAAGATCAAAATGTTTTTCTGCCATCAACAGAACCTCATCACCAATTGCGAGGCATGCAGTTGCTGCAGGAGATGGAGCATTTAAAACATGGATACTTCTATCTTGATATTCAATTTTAAAATCGTCTATAACATCACCATTATCACCCAATGCCATAGCACGAACTCCAGATCGACCTGGTTTAATGTCTTCCATATTTAAACTCGGACACATGCGTTGTAGTTGTTTTAAGAACAAACGCTTAGAGAAAGCTCGCTTGTATTCGTCCAAGCCAAAACGCCAGTGTTTAAAAAACAACTTCCAAGTACCTTTATAAAATATAGCTTCTAGGGTATCAACTAAATTAAAGTCGGTTTTTCCGTAACCTTCACGCTTAAAAGTAAATACAGCATTAGGCCCACACTCAGTAGAACCATCGGTCATACGAGTAAAGTGAACACCTAAAAAAGGAAACTCGGGATTGGGAACTGGGTAAACTAAATTTTTAATTTTCTTCATTCCTACTTCAGTTAAGTCAAAATAGTCTCCACGAAAACCAACAATACGCATATCTAAATTAACTTTATCCTTACGAGCCAACCTGTCGGAATGCAGACCACCACAAAACACCATAAATCGTGATTTGTAATCGCCTAAACTCGTATGTATAGTAGTTGTATCGGTTTTCTCAAAAGACTTAACCTCGCAATTGGTAATAATTTCAGAATTGGAATTAATAAGCTTAACCAGTTCGGCCATCTTATTAGTAACTCCTTTAAAGTCTATTATACCTGCCTCAGGAACCCACAAAGCTTTAATTCCAACTATATAGGGTTCAATTTCTTTTATACGTTTAGCATCGATTATTTCAACTCCTACAAGTCCATTTTTGAGTCCATTTTCTCGTATTTTCTCTAGTCGAGGAAGCTCCTCCTCATGTGTAGCAACTACAATTTTACCACACTCATCGTGATCAATGCCAAATTCCTTGGCAAAGGCAACAATTTGCTTTCTACCATTTACACAATTGTTGGCTCTATAAGAACCGGGGCGATAATACAAGCCAGAATGAATAACACCCGAATTTCTACCCGTTTGATGAAAAGCAAGTTTTTCTTCTTTTTCTAAAACGGCTAAAGTTAAATTTGGGTATTTTTTTTGAATCTTATAAGCAGTAGCTAAACCTACAATACCTCCACCTACAATTACAATATCAAAAACTTTCGCGACTGGCATAATTTTATTTTTTTGTAAAAATACGATTGATGTTTAAATAACAGTTATAAGTTGAATTTATAAATTGAAAATATATAAACACTTACTATTTAGGTCGTACTATTCAGTATTTAAAAATCAAAAACAATATATTTGCAGTTCAAAATAGCAAAAACTAAAAACACAATAAGATGGCAGTATTAGTAGGTAGAAAAGCACCACAATTTTCGGCTAAAGCCGTTGTTAATGGAACTTCTGTTGAGGCAGACTTTTCTCTAGAACAATATATTGGTAAAAAGAATGTAGTTTTATTCTTCTATCCTAAGGACTTTACTTTTGTTTGTCCTACAGAACTTCACGCTTTTCAAGAAAAATTAAGTGACTTTGAAGACCGTAATACTGCAGTTGTAGGTGTTTCTACTGATACAGAGATGTCTCACTGGGGATGGTTACAAATGGAAAAAGCTCAAGGTGGAATTAAAGGTATTACATACCCTTTAGTAGCTGATACAAACAAGACTATTTCTAAAAACTTTGATGTTCTTACTGGAGATTACTTCATTAACGAAAACGAAGAATTAGAAGCTGATGGTGAACTTATTGCATACCGTGGATTGTTCTTAATCGACAAAAATGGAGTTGTACAACACCAATTAGTAAACAACCTTCCTTTAGGAAGAAACGTAGACGAAGCTATCCGTATGGTTGACGCTTTAACTTTCGTTGAAGAAAATGGTGAAGTTTGTCCAGCAAACTGGGTAAAAGGAAAAGAAGCTATGAAGCCTTCTCACGAAGGTACTGCTGATTACCTTGCAAAAAACTAATTCAATAAGCATAAAAAAGCCAGCTCAATGAGCTGGCTTTTTTTTGTGCCTTATTTTCTGGAACCAAATAGTGCAGATCCTACTCGCACCATAGTACTCCCCTCTTTTATCGCCAATAAGTAATCGCCACTCATACCCATAGAAATAATGGGCAATTTAAATTGGGCATTGCTAAGCTTTAAAGACAGTTCTTTTAAGTTTGAGAATTCCTTACGAATCTGTAAATCCTCAGAAGTATTAGTTGCCATTCCCATTAAGCCAACAATCTGAATATTAGAAAATTCTGAATGATGCATAAGTAATTCTGCTGCTTCAGATTCATCGAATCCAAATTTAGTTTCTTCTTGAGCTATATGAATTTGCAATAAGCAATTGATAACTCTATCATTTTGAGCAGCCCGTTTATTAATTTCCTTTAATAACTTCACTGAATCTACTCCGTGAATTAGAGAAATAAATGGAGCAATGAATTTCACCTTATTGGTCTGTAAATGACCAATCATATGCCACTGAATGTCATTAGGTAATAGCTCAGCCTTTAATACTAGGTCTTGCACCTTATTTTCACCAAACACACGTTGACCAGCATCGTACGCTTCCATAATAGCTTCATTGGGTTTGGTTTTAGAAACCGCAACCAATGTTACTTCAGTAGGAATAGTCGCTTTTATTTTTTTTAGATTCTCTGCAATCACTTGATGAAAATTGTTCGTTAGTAAAGAATCATTATTTAGTGACCTTTAAATTCATCCATACTCTTATAAACGCCTAATACCGAACCTACAAACCAATCGAATGCTCTTGTAGGAAGAATTCCCTTTACGAAAGTTAAAGAGTTTACCATAAATGGTTTACGAACAAAAAGTTTGTTTTTTTCTACGCCATTAATAATCGCATCTACAATAGCTTTAGGTTTTAAAAGAGGAAGTAATAATGGCGATTTAACACCGTCGAACATACCGGTATCAATATATCCAGGAGTTACCGTAGTAACATGTAAGTCTCCAGCCATTGACTCTAACTCTAAACGCAAAGATTCTGACCAACCTAATACAGCCCATTTAGAGCCCGCATAAACGGACATATTCGGATTAGACATCATACCAGCAGCAGAAGCAATATTTACTATATGCCCAGACTTCTGTGCTATCATTGCAGGTAAAAACACACGACTTACCTGCATAACACCTTCAACATTTATAGCAAGGGTTTTTGTTATTGCAGAAGCATGCTGTTGATGAAATGGTTTACCGGTAACAATACCTGCATTGTTAATTAGTATATCCACTGCTCCATCCGCTAATATCTGTGCAGCTGTTTCTTGTATCTGCACTAAACTAGATACATCAACTTTATATGGGCTAACATCGAATCCACGATCTGTAAATTCTTTTGTAGTCTCATTTAATGTAGCATCATTTATATCCCAGATAATTAATTTACTAGCTCCTTTATTTAAACAAACCTCTCCCATTAGCTTGCCTATTCCAGCAGCTCCTCCGGTAATTAATACTGTTTTTCCACTAATTTTCGTCATCGTCTATCGTATAAATTGTTAGGCCACTTCTTAATTTCGGCTCAATATAGGTGCTTTTAGGAGGCATAATTTCTCCTTGATCTGCCACCGCTTTTAATTGTTTAAATGTTATAGGCTTTAAAGCAAAAGCTACAGCATACTCACCAGAATCTACCGATGCTGCTAGGCCAGGCAGACCTTTTTTACCATCCATAAAACCTATACGTTTGTCATTACGAATATCTTGGATTCCTAAAATTGGTTCTAAAATATTTTTAGATAAAATAGCAGGATCTAAATGCTCCACACAATGAGAAGCATTAAAAGTACCTGCTTTAGCTAACAAACTATACCAAACGCCCTCAATATACATAGCAATCTCATCCTTTCTTACAGGCTTTAAAGGGGTATTCATTTTCGATAAATCGTAAACCTTAGAAACCTGAGCAATAAAGGAGTCTACAGATAAATTATTGAGATTACTTACCATACGATTAAAGTCGTAGATACACATTTGCTCATCATCAACTAAATAAGACATGAAAAAATTAAAAGACTCTGCTCCTGTCCAATTTTCAGTCGCTTCCCTAGAGTTCTGACACAGCAAAGCCGAAGAAGCAGACCTGTGATGGCCGTCGGCAATATAGAGATTATCAACATTCTCAAAAAGTTGCTGAATTTCTTCAATATCTGCCTGACTATCAATAAGCCATAAATTATGTAAAACCTTATTAGTACTAGTAAATTCATACTCCGGCCTTTGAGCCATATAAGCAGACATTAACTCATTTATACGTGGTACTTTGGGATAAGATAATAAAACAGGTTCTGCATTAAAACCAGTTGCAGTAAGGTAGTCAGTAAACATTTCCTGCCTCTTTGCAATGGTTTGTTCGTGAATCTTTATTGCACCATCTAAGTAATCTTGTACACTAGTGGCTGCAATTATACCGGTAAAGGTGTTATCTGGAGTAACTTGCTGATAAATATATAAACTAGGCTTAGACTCTGTTACGAAAACACCATTAGCAACAAAAGACTCATAGCTTTTCTTAACCAACTTATATTTATCTAAGCCACTAGTTAACTGAACATTCGAAGAATATTCAGGATTTATTATATGCAAAAAAGTGTAAGGGTTATTAATTAATTTTTCTCGAAGAGTATTTTCAGAATAGGATAAATACGATCGAGAAGCCACTAAATAAGCTTTATCGCGAGTAGGTCGTACCGCTTTAAATCCTTTAATTTTTGCCATAGAATTAAATTTGAAGTAAAAGTAAGTATTGCTAATTACAGGGCAAAAAAAAAGGCACCATATATGGTGCCTTTTTTTCTATAATATGTAGTAAACTACATTCTTCTTTCCTTAATACGAGCTTTCTTACCAGTAAGTTCTCTAAGGTAAAAGATACGAGCTCTACGAACCATACCTCTTTTGTTCACTTCAATTTTCTCTAAAATAGGAGAGTTAACTGGGAAAATACGTTCAACACCAACACTGTTAGCACCAATCTTACGAATAGTAAACGTTTCTGTAATTCCAGCACCACGACGTTGTAAAACAACACCTTTAAAGAACTGAGTACGTTCTTTTTCACCTTCTTTAATTTTGTAGTATACTGTAATAGTATCACCAGCACCAAATTCTGGAAATTCATTCTTTGGTACGAATTCGTCTTGTACAAACTTTACTAAGTCCATTTGTTTTGTTTTTTAAACCCAACGTTCACGTATTTTACGCCAGCGGTTGAATAGTTCTAATTTCAGTCTGCAATATTACGAAATAAAATTCTATATCATAAACTCATTAAGCTCTAATTTCGCGAAATAGCTCAATAATACCTATTTGAACTAATCATCTAAGCCTAACAGATCAGGTCTTAGGTCCTGAGTTCTCTTAATTGCTTGATCGTGACGCCAATCATCTATCTTTTTAGCATGGCCAGAGAGCAGAACCTCAGGCACCTTATGGCCTCTCCATTCGGCTGGCCTGGTATAAACTGGTGGAGCTAATAAATCATCTTGGAAAGAGTCTGTTAAAGCAGAAGTCTCATCGCCCATAGCACCAGGAAGCAAACGAATTATTGCATCGCACACCATGGCAGCGGGAAGCTCTCCTCCAGACAGGACAAAATCACCAATTGAAATTTCTTTCGTAATATACTCATCACGTATTCTGTGATCTATACCTTTATAATGCCCGCAAAGAATCATTATGTTTTCGCAGGTAGAAAGCGTATTTGCCATAGACTGATTAAATCGAGTTCCATCTGGACTCATATAAATAATTTCGCCATAAGTTCTTTGAGACCTTAAATGATCAATAACTTTAGATATGGGCTGAACAGTCATCACCATACCTGCTCCTCCTCCAAATTGTGTATCGTCAACTCGACGGTGCTTATCTTCGGAATAATCTCTTAGTTGATGAAAGACTACATCGACAATTTTATTATCGATAGCTCTCTTTAAAATAGAAGCCGAAAACGGACTTTCTAGTAGCTCGGGCAACAGGGTTATAATATCAATTCTCATAAGGCAAAAATACATTTTATTTACAGAACCTTTAAACGATCCTCAAATAGATATACAGAAAATAATGAGTAAAAATCAAACAAAAACACCGCATGACACGATGTCATAAACAAACCATAACAACCTTATATTCTGAATATTAAAGAACTATAATTAAAGTATATATTTAACATAAATCAACAAACAAATTAATCTATATAATTGAACCAAAAATAACAAAGCAAAGTAATTATTGATAATTTTCATCTAAATACACACTTAAATAAAATGGATTACCGAACTATAATACACCAATTTATGTGTTAAATAAACACTCAAAATCCCTCTAAAATATTAAGTCAAAATTGAGTTTTAATTTCAACAAAAAAGCTTAATTTAGTATGCACGCTTAACAAATAACTTCTACATGATTATGGCAAAAACAAACACTACACTTTGCGATATTTTAAACATAAAATATCCAATAATTATGGCTCCAATGTTTTTGGTTTCCAACTCAGACATGCTAGTTGAAGCCTTGAAATCTGGAATTACAGGATGTGTACCAGCTTTGAATTATCGAACAGACGACAAATTTAGGGAAGCGATATCAAAAGTAAGAGAACAAGCTGAGGGACCAATAGGTGTAAATCTGATTGTAAACAAATCTAACATTAAGTTTAAAGCGCAAATTAAAACCTGTGTTGATTTAAAAGTAGATTATATTATTACTTCTCTTGGTAGTCCTGAACAAACGATTAAAATTTGCAAACCACACGGCATAAAAGTTTTTTGCGATGTAGTAGATGTTAAATACGCTAAGAAAGTTGAAGAATTAGGCTGTGATGCTATAATCGCAGTTAATAAAGAAGCTGGTGGGCATTGTGGACCAACTTCGGCAAATATATTGATCCCCGAATTAGTAGCAGCCTGCAACATACCCGTTATTTCTGCTGGTGGTGTTTCGAACGGTAAGCAAATGAGGGAAATGATGGAGCTCGGTGCATGTGGAATATCTATTGGAAGTCCCTTTATAGCTACCACAGAAGCGAGTGTTTCTGATGCCTACAAACAAGCTATTGTAGATTATGGCGCCAAGGACATTGTGCTGAGCGAAAAACTTTCGGGATCACCCTGTACGGTAATAAATACACCATTTGTACAAAAAACAGGAACTAAGAGAAACTTCATTGAATCTTTATTGAGTAAAAATAAAAAACTTAAAAAATTCATGAAAATGCTCACCTTTTATAAAGGTACTAAAGCTTTAGAAAAGGCAGCTTTTAGTACGACTTACGATACTGTTTGGTGTGCTGGACCATCTATAGAAGGTGTGAATTCAATTAGACCAGTACAGCAAGTAGTTAAAGAATTAATTGAACAGTATGAAACTAAATAAGCATTGTTGATTATTAGATAAAAAACATTTTATTTGCAAAAAACTACTGAATGACTGATCAACAGAAAGCTGAAGAATTTTTCACACAAACTTTAGATTGTTTCAAGCTAGATTCTTTTAAGATTATGGGAAGCATGGATATGCTACTTATTGTACAAGCAGAATGGACGAACTACCTACTAGAAACAAAAGAATTTGGAATTCTTAAAGATATAGATGGTTTTGACTTTTTCGTTTGTACAACGTCAAAGTCAGGAGTAGCACTAAAAGGAGACTTAACTGAAGAAGAATTGGATAGGATTGAAAACTTTAAAACCCTCTACCAAAACTTCTACCAATTAGATATGAATAGTCAAGGTGATGTTCTTAAAAAATTCTTTCCAGAGGACGCTTAACAGTACAATTGCCCAGTCTACCTAAACGTGAGATAAATACCCAATTCACTAACAAAACGTTTCAAAATAAGGTAAATTAGCAGATTAAATTCAAATCCATGAAGCCAGTTTTAATCTGCTTACTCTTACTTGTTAACCATGCTTTATTTGGGCAAACTATCCCGAAAGAAATAAAAGCAATTCGTACGATTAACACACCCAAAATTGATGGAATATTGGAAGCCAGTTTTTGGAACGATGCTCCTACTGCAACAGGGTTTTCTCAAATGGAACCTAATAATGGAGAGAAAGAAAGAGACAATCAGCAATCAAAAATAAAATTTAAATTTAATGATCGCGCATTATTTATTGGTGCAATGTTTTACGATTCTGCGCCAGACAGCATACTAAGAGAATTTAGCTTGCGTGATGAGTGGAATAAAAATTACGATTGGTTCGGAGTTTGGATCTCTCCATATAATGACTCCCAAAATGAATTTATGTTCGCACTTACTGCAGCAGGAGTACAATTAGATTCTCGTTCTACATTAGGTGATGCTGAGATGAACTGGGATGCAGTATGGAAAAGTGCCGTAAATATAAACGCTGATGGTTGGTCTGCAGAAATGGAAATCCCATATGCTGCACTTCGGATTCCAAATACAAAAGTACAAGAATGGGGAATTAATATTGGACGAGATATTCGCAGAACACGAGAAAATTATTCATGGAACCCTATAGATATAAGTAATTCTAATTATGCTGCTCAAGCTGGTATACTTACAGGTATACAAGACATAAAACCTCCTTTAAGACTATCCTTAATGCCCTACATTTCTAGCTATGTAGATTATTTTGGATCAGAAAATAACAGCCATATTAATGGTGGTTTAGACTTAAAGTACGGCCTGAATGAGAGCTTCACTCTAGACATGACCCTAGTGCCCGATTTTGGCCAAACAGTTTTTGACGATCAAATTTTAAATGTGAGTCCTTTCGAAATTCAGTTTAATGAAAATAGAAGTTTTTTTACGGAAGGAACAGAGTTGTTTAACAAAAGTAACCTCTTTTACTCAAGACGTATTGGGGATAAACCAGGAATGTATCCTGTTATTGGGGAAAATGAGATTATAAAAGAACTACCAACGACTGTACAACTTTTAAATGCATCTAAAATCTCTGGTAGAAACACAAAAGGTTTAGGTATTGGGTTTTTTAATGCTGCTACAAAAGCAACATATGCAACAATAGAAGATACAATCACTGCACAAGAACGAAATGAATTAATTGCACCACTTACCAATTATAATGTACTGGTTTTTGATCAAGTCTTAAAAAATAATTCATTCGTAACCTTCACCAACACCAACGTAAGTAGAGAAGGAAAAGTAGCAGATGCGAATGTAGAAAAGCTTCAAGTACAAATAGGAAGTAAAGAAAATTCGTATACTTTTTATGGAGACATCTCATACAGTCACTTATTTGAAAATGCTAAAGATGAAACGGGCTTTGCTTCCTTTCAAATGTTTGAAAAATCGTCTGGAAATTTTAGATTTAATATTGCACAGAATATAGTAAGTAAAAAATACAATATTAACGATTTGGGATTTCTTAACAATAATAATGAAGTGGAACAAAGTGGTTCAGTTTCATATCAAACATTTAAACCAAGAGGAAAGTTAAGGAGAGCAAGCTTTGACCTAAACATTAGTAGAAACATGCTCTATAAACCTCAAGTATATAGCTCTACAAACATAAACTCTGGAGTACGGATTCATTTAACTAACTTTTTCTCAACAGGAATCTCTATAAATCAGTCAATAGGAGAAACTCATGATTATTTTGAGGCTCGTACAAACGATTTAAACAATGTGTTTTTATTCGGTCCTACAACAGATATTTATTGGTGGAATTCTACAGACTATAGAAAAAGGTTTGCTGGAGATTTAGGTTTTGGATACAATACAAATCCAGAATTTGAAAGTAAGTCTTATCAAATACGTTGGTCACCACGCTTTAGAGTAAACGATCATATATTTATGACCTATGTTATTTCGCATAAAACAGAAAAAAATAATATTGGTAGAGCATTTGATTCAAATGGAAGTAACCTTACTGATAACCAAGAGAATATACTTTTTAGTAAACGAGATAGAAAGACGATTACAAATGTATTTCAAGCATCATATGTATTCAATACAAAATTATCTGTTAACCTTAAGCTTCGACATTATTGGTCTACATTAAAACCTAAGGAGTTTTATCAATTAGAAGACGGACAAATAATAGATAGTGACTTTGAGTTTGTAAATTCTAGTAACACTGCCCTATATAACATCAACTACAATACATGGAATATTGACTTAAATTGTATTTGGAGATTTGCACCTGGAAGTGAATTAACTTTTCAGTGGAAAAACTCATTAAATAAGTCA
>Ga0308018_10001105_pt1 | contig 12734 bp, 11 predicted proteins | sample Neamet282_FD_203130 | JGI IMG/M metagenome (GOLD analysis project Ga0308018, IMG submission 203130) | Marine microbial communities from water near the shore, Antarctic Ocean - #282 | ecosystem: Environmental > Aquatic > Marine > Unclassified | place: Southern Ocean | collected 2014-10-01
GCCACATGTCTGATACTCGCTCCGTTGCACAGGTCACGAAGCCTGATAGGGGAATGCCGGTCCGCCATCGTACCGGCATTCTGCCCTCTCAAGCGATCCGGGCGTTGATCAATTCCGCTGAAATCGCGGCCGATTCCGAAATCCTCGACGATCAAATTCAACCGGCCAGTCTTGATCTGCGTCTGGGGCGTACCGCGCACCGGGTCCAGGCAAGCTTTCTGCCGGGAAGCTCTGAAACAGTCTCGGACAAGCTGTCGAAGCTGGGTCTGCACCAGTTGGACTTGTCCGACGGCGCGGTGTTGGAAAAAGGATGCGTTTATGTCGTTCCACTGATGGAGCGGTTGGCGCTGGGCGCCGGCGTTTCTGGTATAGCGAATCCTAAAAGCTCTACCGGCCGGCTGGATATATTTACGCGCTTAATCACCGATCATGGCGTTGAGTTTGACCGTGTGCGCGGTGAATATTCCGGACCGCTTTATGCTGAAATTTCACCACGAACGTTCAGTGTCATCGTGCGCACCGGATCACGTTTGAGCCAACTTCGTCTAAAACGGGGAAATTTCACATATAGCGATCGCGCGTTGCACCAATTGAACCAAAAAGTTCAACTGGTCGATTCCGAACCCAATTCGGCAATCATCAAAGAAGGCATTCCCTTCACGGTCGACCTTCAGGGGGACCCCGTGACGGGCCTGGTTGGTTTTCGCGCTCGAAAACATGCGGGTCTGATCGATATAGACCTGAAAAATCATTATGACCCGCGTGATTTTTGGGAACCGATCTTTCGACACCGCGCGCCGGAATTGATCTTGAACCCGGATGATTTTTATATTCTGGCTTCGCGTGAAGCCGTGACCGTGCCACCAGATCACGCCGCTGAAATGGTCGCGTATGACACGTTGGTCGGTGAATTTAGGGTTCATTATGCTGGTTTCTTTGACCCAGGGTTCGGCGATGAGGGCACCGGTGGCGAAGGAAGCCGGGCGGTTCTTGAAGTCCGCTCCCACGATGTGCCGTTCCTTATTTCTGACAGTCAAATTCTCGGAAGACTTGTCTATGAACGTTTGACGCAAATTCCAGACCGCATTTACGGTCGCGACATCGGCTCCACCTATCAACAACAAGGCCTGAAGCTCGGCAAACAGTTCATGCCATGGATACAGTCCACGCAACCACCGTCGTCATAAATGATATTGGGGTGTTGCTTCGGGGGCGCTCCGGTAGTGGCAAATCCGATTTAGCGCTGCGGCTCATTGAGGGCGGCGCACGCCTGGTTGCTGATGACCAAACTATTTTGGAATACAGCGATGGCCGAGTAGAAGCGCGCGCGCCGGACAGTCTCCGAAATAAAATTGAAGTCCGAAACCTGGGTGTCGTAACGTTGCCGGATGATTGTATGGCGCGGGTCGGCATTCTGGGTTTAATCGTTGATTTGGTTGAATCCCAGGATCAGCTCGACCGGATGCCTGTACCGGAAACCATAGAATTAGGCGGCGTCACCGTGCGTCGTTTGCGGTTGTGGCCGTTTGAAACGTCTGCTGCGGCGAAAGTCCGGCTTGCGATTCGCGTCGGACCGGACAATATAATGTCATAAGGGACCGAAGTAATTTGGAAACCAATTTGGCGCTAGCGGAGGAGTACCTATGCTTTGACGGGCGATATTAAAATTTCCAGACCCGTTGTCTTGGTGACCGGCCTGTCCGGTGCCGGGCGCACGACAGCGCTCAAAATGCTGGAAGACCTTAGCTATGAGGCCGTTGATAATCTGCCGCTTTCGTTGCTGACGGCGTTGCTAAACGCTGAAGCGTCAAGTAGTGACTGGCAACCGTTGGCCATAGGTGTTGATATACGGACTCGGGATTTTGGCGTGGACGTGTTTTCAACGGAACTGGACCGGTTGACGGCGGATCACGATATTGACGTTCAGATGCTGTTTCTGGATTGCGAAGACGCCACCTTGTTGCGGCGCTATACTGAAACCCGGCGCCGTCATCCTTTGGCCCTGGATCGACCCGTTCCTGACGGAATTCGCTTGGAGCGCGCCATGTTGGCGCCGCTGCGGGCCCGCGCGGGTACGGTGATTGATACGTCGCAAAAAACATTGTGGACGTTGAAGGAACGAATTACCGAACAGTTCGGTTTGGATCAGGGGCCGGGATTAGGTGTGAATGTCACGTCGTTTTCGTACCGGCGCGGCGTTCCCCGAGAAGCCGATTTAGTCTTTGACGTTCGCTTTCTCACCAATCCGCATTATGAAGAGACGCTTCGTCCTTTAACCGGACAGGACAGCCGGGTCAGCGTCTATATTGCGGCGGATCCGGATTTTGACGTCTTTTTGGAATCTTTGACGGGAATGCTCGGTATTTTGCTGCCGCGCTACGAAGCGGAAGGTAAAAGCTATCTAACCATTGCGGTTGGATGTACAGGTGGTCGCCATCGCTCGGTCTACACGGCGGAACGGCTGGCGGAGTGGCTTGAAAATCAAGGGTGCCGGTATTTTTTACGCCATCGCGACATGGATGGCTGGGGAGGTCAAGATGGCCGGGACATGCTGTAGATGGGCTGGAACTGAAAAACAATCGATGTTGAGGATTAAATCATGATCGGCGTAGTGCTGGTTACACATGGCGGTCTCGCCAGGGAATTCGTTGCTGTGCTGGAACACATCGTGGGCGCGCAAGACTGCACGGAGACGGTGTTGATCGGACCGGATGACGATATGGATCAACGCCGCCAGGAAATAATACAAAAAGTCGAGAATGTGGATGGTGGCGACGGCGTCGTCGTACTGACGGATCTGTTTGGCGGCACGCCGTCCAATTTGGCGATTTCGATCATGGATAGTCATAACGTGGAGGTCATCGCGGGGGTAAATTTGCCGATGTTGATTAAATTGGCGAGCGTCCGTGGATCGATGGCGCTCGCCGATGCTGCGGAGGCGGCGCAAAAGTCAGGACAGAAATATATCAATTTAGCCTCCCAGATTTTATCAAGCCAGCCAAGCTGAAGTGTCTGTCGTCCTCGATATGGAGATCCTCAACGAACGCGGTTTACATGCGCGAGCCGCCGCGAAATTCGTCAAGGTCGCGGTTGAATTTCAAGCGGACATTACAGTAGCCAAAGACGGGTCGGACGTATCAGGTGAATCGATTATGGGCTTAATGCTGCTGGCGGCTTCGAAAGGCACCTTCATTCGCGTTACCGCGGATGGCGCGGACGCGGCGCTAGCGATTGCGACGCTGGCTGAATTAGTGAGTAGAAAATTCTATGAACGCTAAAAAAACAAAAAAAGAACAGGTTATGGACGGTCTCGGCGTCTCGCCAGGTATTGCAATTGGTCCGCCGCATATCACCGAATACGGCGCGCCTACCGTCCCGGAATATGCAATCGACGATGGCCAAATTGAATCTGAACAAGCCCGGTTCCAATCGGCGGTGAGGCGATCTGCCCGGCAAATACGGCGCTTAAAAAATCGCGCGCAAACGATGCATGGCGAAGCGGGAGAAGAGCTGGGGTATTTGCTCGACGCGTATCAGCATATGTTGACCGGGTCGAGGTTGACCCAAGGTGTTGAGCACCGGATCCAAACCAAGCTTATTAACGCTGAAGCCGCCGTCCAGGCGGAAATTTCGATAATTGCGCGCGGTTTTGCCGACTTACCCGATTCCTATATGGCGGCGCGCGCCAATGACATCCGTGAAGCTGGTGCCCGATTGATCCGAAATCTCACCAAGGAGCCTTTTCGCGCCTTTTCTATGATTGCGCCTGGCAGTGTCGTGTTTACGGATGAATTAAGTCCCGCTGACACCGCGTTGATGGATCCACAGCGGGTTGCCGGATTTGCGACCGCGTCGGGCGGTGCCGAGGGCCATACCGCCATTGTGGCGCGCTCGTTGGGCATTCCCGCCGTTGTTGGCGTTTCTGGATTGCTGGATAATTTGGAATCTGCTGATTTAGTGATCATTGATGGTGGCGGGGGTCGGGTGATTATTGATCCCAGCACGAAAACCATGACGGATTACGAACGTCGCCGCACCGGATTTCTGCGCGAACGGCAGAAATTTGCGGGGCTGCGCAAAATGCCCGCCATCACACGCGACGATACGCATATCGATTTGTCGGCGAATGTCGAATTGCCATTGGAGGTTAAATCCGCCCTGGAAAACGGTGCGCAAGGCATTGGCTTGTTGCGGACCGAGTTCATGTTTATGAACCGTGCAACTGCGCCAAATGAGACCGAACAATACGAAATTCTGCGCGACATGGTGAAGGGCATGTCGGGTAAACCGGTGACGATCCGGACACTTGATGTTGGCGGCGAGAAGCAGGCGCATTCCTTATCCGAGTATCTGAGCACATCGGAAAACCCGACACTTGGTCTGCGCGGAATCCGGTTGTCCTTGAAACATCTAAAATTACTGGAAACCCAATTGGCGGCGACCCTGCGAGCGGGCGCACATGGGCCGGTCCGAATTTTATTACCGATGATTTCAAACGTTGGTGAAGTGCGTCAAGTCCGCGATTGTTTGAAATCCGTTGCGCGTCGGTTGAAGCGCCGCAAGGTCAAGATCGCCGATCCGTTGCCGCCGCTGGGTGTTATGATTGAAGTGCCGGGTGCCGCGCTTGCGGCTGATGCGCTGGCGACTGTTAGTGATTTTTTTGCCATTGGTACTAATGACTTGACGATGTACACGCTGGCCATAGACCGCGCAGATGAACAGGTGGCACATCTTTTCAATCCATTACACCCCGCAATTTTGCGTTTGATTCAGTTCACGACACAGGCGGCGCTTCGGGCGCGTATTCCGGTGAGTGTTTGCGGTGAAATGGCGGGAGACCCTCGCTATGCAGCGCTGTTGTTGGGGTTGGGCGTAAGGGACCTATCCATGACGGCTCTCAACCTGCCGCAGGTCAAGCAACGGATCCGCAATATAGATCTGACATCTGCGACGATGCGGGCGCAAATCATCATGGAACAAATCGATTCCGGGCGCATCGCCACCCTGTTGGACGATTTCAACACGTTGGCCTGACGGAACCTCTCCAATGAGGCCCACTTCATAAATACATAAACATTTCTTTATATAACGCTTGCGGTAGCCGTCAGGGCTTGATATATCGCGCATACTTTACACTGAAAACCCACCGACTCATTTCATGGAGACATCACATGACAGCCACCACTACGGGCGACTTTAAGGTCGCTGATACCGACCTTGCCGAATGGGGCCGGAAAGAAATTAACATCGCTGAAACCGAAATGCCGGGATTAATGGCGTTGCGCCAGGAATATGGCGCGGCGCAAGTGTTGAAGGGCGCTCGTATCGCGGGATGTCTGCATATGACCATCCAAACAGCCGTGCTGATCGAAACTTTGACCGCATTGGGCGCTGAAGTGCGCTGGTCATCGTGCAATATTTTCTCGACGCAAGACCAGGCGGCGGCGGCCATTGCGGTGACCGGAGTTCCGGTGTTCGCCTGGAAGGGTGAAACTGAAGAGGAGGCCACGTGGTGTATCAAGGAAACTATTAAGGGGCCGGAGGGTTGGACGCCAAACATGATCCTCGACGATGGCGGAGATCTTACGCAGATCATGCATGACGACTATCCGGAGCTTTTGACCGATGTCCGTGGTCTGTCGGAAGAAACTACGACAGGTGTTCACCGGTTGTATGAAATGGCCAAGGCCGAGACCTTGAAAGTGCCTGCGATCAACGTGAATGATTCGGTTACAAAATCGAAATTCGATAATTTGTATGGCTGCCGCGAAAGTCTGGTGGACGGTATTAAACGCGCGACCGACGTGATGATTGCGGGAAAAATCGGCGTCGTCGCCGGATTTGGCGATGTCGGCAAAGGGTCGGCGGCCAGCCTGCGCAACCAGGGCGCGCGTGTTCTGGTGACGGAAATTGACCCGATTTGTGCGCTGCAGGCGTCGATGGAAGGCTATGAAGTCACGACCATGGAAGAAGCTGCGTCCATTGGCGACATATTTGTCACGACGACCGGCAATATCGACGTCATCACGCTCGAGCACATGCGTGAGATGAAAGACCGGGCGATCGTGTGCAACATTGGGCATTTCGATTCTGAAATTCAGATCGACTCACTGCGGAATTACAGCTGGGAAAACGTTAAGCCCCAGGTCGATGAAGTCGTGTTCCCTGATGGCAAGCGGTTGATTGTGCTGGCGGAAGGGCGGTTGGTGAATTTGGGATGCGCCACGGGTCACCCCAGTTTTGTCATGTCTGCGTCCTTCACTAATCAGGTGTTGGCGCAAATTGAATTGTGGGAAAACGCTGCGGATTACGATAATCAGGTCTACGTGTTGCCGAAACACTTGGACGAAAAAGTGGCGTCCCTTCATCTGGCGCGACTTGGCGTCAAGCTAACAGCGTTGACTGGTGCTCAAGCGTCCTACCTTGGATTGGATCAGGCCGGCCCCTTCAAACCTGATTATTATCGCTATTAGGTTGAAATCAGACCTCCCTGACAAATATTTACAGACTAAATATGGATCGTGGGTATATGGCTAACATACGAAAGTCTTCGACGGATAAGAACGCTCGCCGCAAAATTTGGGTTCTCTGGAATTTTAGCGGCGGGAACTCTTGCCTGTGCGCCAACGCGCGCTAATGCAGCGATAGGCGTGTCTGTATCCCTGCGGTTGTCAGCACCTTGTTCGGGGTGACCTTGGCGGTCTGTCTCGCCGTTATTATATTTTAAGACAACGCGTAGGTCCGTGTAAATTGCGGCTGACGCGGCGCTGATGCGCGCGAATAAGCAATTGGAATCGGCGCGGTTAGGGTGTCTGTGTTGGCGTCTGGACGACGAGTCGGCGTTGCAGGGTTCTACGCGCGGCTTTGCCTTATCGGGCCTAGAAGGCGAGACTCGTGACGCCGACCTCTCTGTTTTGTCCAACCAATTTAGTTCGGATTGCCTGCTTTGGATTTTGGATACGACTGAAAATGCCCAATTGATATTTGTAAAAGGCTGGATGATCTTTTGGAGACGTCCGAATCGTGCTCTGTCCCTGACGATCCAATTTTGACAGTCCATTGTCCCGAAAACATTGGCGAGATAATGGCTGATTTACAGCGTATGCAATAAGCGCTGAATAGTCTTCTTTCCAACGTTCGACAGTTCACGCCGTCGAGTGGAATGATCTCTATTTCAGTGGCCCGCGACAGCTCGGGTATTGTTTTCCATGTCACTGATTCGGGTGTTGGCATCGTGCCGGAAGATCGCGAGCACATTTTTGAAAAATTCGAACGTACGAAACGCGGTGGCGGTGACATGGGTGTTAGGATGCGGTTTTCTCTGGTTTGCAATCTCATTGACCTGCATGGTGGACATGCCAAAATTATTGCGGATGACCGGATTGGTACCGACGTGGAATGTAGAGTTCCGGCGTCGCCTTCCACGGTGCCACCGTATTAACTTTCGACAAACTCTGAAGCACGAGCCCGGTTGACGCGGCGAATCCATTGCCTTAACGCTTTTATACGTAAAGATTAGAGCAACAGGCCCTCATGCACCAAATTAATCTATCCACTTTGGACGCCACCAAAGACTTAGCGGCGCGCATTGCGAAATGTTTGCGCGTTGGCGATATAGTTGCGTTAAAAGGCCCGCTGGGCGCGGGAAAGACAACGTTGGCGCGTTATATCATCCAGGGTCTTGGGTGGATGGAATCCGAAATTCCAAGTCCGACCTTCACGCTCGCGCAGGAATACGATTTTTCCAAATTCACACTTTGGCATTTTGACATGTATAGGCTGGAGGCGCCGGAAGATGCGTTGGAGATTGGTGTTGAAGAAGCCTTCGCCACCGGTGTTTCCTTGATTGAATGGCCGGAACGGCTGGGCGGTTACCTGCCTCTGCAGCGTTTGGACGTTACCTTGTCGTTTAGGAACGATGCGGGTAGAGACGATGAGGGCGCGCGGCAGGTCGAGCTCAACGTTGAGTCTGCCTGGGCGGACAGAGTGGACCAGTTGTGCAATGGATGATAGGTCCCGCCAAATTGAAGCGTTTTTGGATCAGAATGGTTGGCGCGGCGCGGCGCGAACCTTGTTGGCCGCCGACGCCTCGTTCCGGTCCTATGACCGGTTGCGCCATGGCACCTGCCGCGCGGTATTAATGAATGCGCCGCCACCGCGTGAAAACATACGTCCTTTTGTAAAAATAAGTAAACTACTTCATCGCCTTGAATTGAGCGCACCGACGATATACGCCAAGGATGAGGTGATGGGGTTAATCCTGTTGGAGGATTTTGGCGACCAGACCTACACCAAAATTTTGAACGAATCCCCCGAACGCGAAGTCGAACTCTACAATCTGGCGGTGGATGTTTTGGTCGAATTACACCGCCGGTTTAGCAAACAAATATACCCCTGCGCGCCCTGTTACGACGACGAAGTGTTGCTCGATGAAGCCGGGCTATTGTTCGATTGGTATCTTCCAGAGATGGGGCTGGGTGTCACAGGGGCGTCCGAACGTTCGGAGTATCTCGATTTGTGGCGTGCGGCTGCTCCGCTAGCGCGACACGCGCCTGACACGCTGGTGTTACGTGATTATCATGTTGATAATTTGATGGTGCTCGACGGCAAGGACGGTGTCTCCGCTTGCGGGTTGTTGGACTTCCAAGATGCAGTGATCGGGCCGGCGACTTATGACCTAGTCTCTTTGCTGGAAGATGCGAGGCGCGATGTGCCGGGTCCAATGGCGCGTGACTTGCGGAATCGGTATTTATCGGCGTTTCCCGAATTTGATAAAGACGCGTTCGACGCGTCCTATGCGATGCTTGGTGCCCAACGGAGCGCTAAGATTATTGGAATATTTACGCGCCTGGCGAAACGAGATGGTAAGTCGGGGTATTTACAGCATATTTCCCGAACATGGCGTTGCCTTGAAGGTGCCTTGCAGCATCCAGCCCTAGCGGACATTCGCGACTGGTTTGATCGCGTCATTCCGTCTGAACAGCGTCGTGCGCCCCTTATTGGTAATGTCGAATGAACGCATATATCAAAAAAGCCATGGTCCTGGCCGCAGGGTTGGGGACGCGGATGCAACCCTTGACTGATAACATTCCAAAGCCGCTCGTAGTCTTGAGCGGCGTTACCTTGATTGACCGGGTTCTGTCGCATTTAACGGCCAATGGTGCGACTAAAATTGTCGTAAACACATTTTATAAAGCAGATCAAATCGACGCGCATTTGCAAGACCGGGACGATATTGTTTTATCGCGCGAGGCGGAGAGACTGGAAACAGGCGGTGGTGTTTTCAATGCATTGGCGCAATTTGAGGACGAGCCCTTTTTCGTCATCAACAGCGATGCGGTCTGGCTCGATGGGCCGTCGCCCGCGCTACTGCGGTTAATGAAACTTTGGGATAATGAAAAGATGGACGCCTTGTTGTTGATGCAACCAATGACGAATGTCTTAGGGGTCACAGGTATGGGCGATTATTTCATGTCGTCGCCAGGCGTCGCACGGCGCCGAAGTGAAGGAGAGGTCGCGCCATATCTGTTCGCCGGCGTTCAAATTTTGCACCCAAGATTATTTGACCCCCTCACTCATGACGCGCGTTCGACGGGCGCGTTTTCGTTGAATGTGTTATATGACCAAGCGCAAGCGGCGGGGCGCCTTTATGGGATGGTTCATGATGGGGAATGGTATCACGTTGGCACGCCGGAAGAACTCCGTATTGCTGGCGACGACATCGCGCATGGCAATGTGTCGGTAAATAGCCGCTAATGACCTCTCAGTCTGCCACTTCCGTTTTCACTATCCCACCGGGACAATCCTTTGTCGATTCATTAGCGGAAGGATTGTTGGCAGAATGTGGTGGCGACCCGTTTGGATTAACTGATTACATCATTCTGCTGCCAACGCGCCGCGCTTGTCGTGCGTTGCGCGCCGCGTTTCTCCGCGTGGGTGGTGGTCGAGCTATGATGCTACCCGCGATGCGACCACTGGGCGATGTTGATGAAGATGATTTGACGCTGGGGGGTGGATTTGACGAGGAGGCGCCAGGTCGAGATGGTGTCGACATTCCACCCGCCATGCCGCCCTTGCGACGGAGGTTGCTTCTGGCGCGGTTGGTGCGCCAGTATTCCAGCGACATCACGGTGGATCAGGCGGTTCGGTTGGCGGCGGAGTTGGAGCGGTTTCTGGATCAGATACAAACCGAACGTTTGAGTTTCGACCAATTGTCGGATCTGGCGCCGGCGGAATTTGCGCAGCATTGGCAACGCACCTTAGAATTTTTGCGTATTCTGACCGAACATTGGCCTGCGCTTTTAACGGTGGAAGGTACTATTGATGGCGCTGATAGGCGCAATCGGATGTTGGCGGCCCAGGCGGATTTATGGCGCGTGGCACCGCCGGGCGGCCCTGTCGTGGCGGCGGGTTCCACCGGCAGCATTCCCGCCACTGCCGATCTACTCGCCGTGGTGTCGACGCTGCCGAACGGGCGGATTGTTCTACCGGGGCTGTTTCGGTCGGTGGAGGACGCGGACTGGGAGATTATCGCCCGTACGGAAACACATCCTCAATTTAATATTGCGCGACTTCTGAACCATCTTGGAACGACTCCGGATGATGTCGCCGATTGGCCCACACCGTCAGGTGAAACGCGATATCGAAGCATGCAGGCACGCGCGACGTTGATGCGGGAAGTCATGCGCCCAGCGGAAAGCACCGACGGGTGGGCGGGGTTGAAGGAAACTGGCGGTCTCGGCGACCCTGGGGCCGTTCCGGACGGGGCGTTGAACGGTGTGACGCGAATCGATTGCGCCGATTCCGCAGAAGAGGCTGGCGTCATTGCTCTGTTATTGCGTCAAACCCTGGAGACAGATGGCAAAACTGCGGCCTTGGTCACGCCGGATCGGGCGTTGGCACGCCGGGTCGCGGCGGCGTTGCGGCGCTGGGACATTAAAATTGATGATTCTGCGGGCGAACCGCTTTCCGCGTCGACGCCAGGTGGATTTTTGCGCCTGTGCGCGCTGATGGTAATTTCTGAATTTGCACCGGTGGCGTTGCTTTCCGCGATGAAACATCCCCTGGCAGCGTGTGGTCAGGCGCCGGGGAAATTTCGCGCCAATATCCGTTTGTTGGAGCGACGTTTGTTACGCGGCCCACGTCCAGGCCCTGGTCTTGGGGGGGTGTGGGCGGTATTTGACGCGAAAGCGAAAGATTTTGACGCTAAGGATCGCGCAGCGATTTTGAACCTTCTTGAGAAAATTGAAATCTGCACGGCGCTGTTTGCATCCCGACTGGAAGACTCTACCGCGTCTTTCGGTGACCTACTGGACGCCCATATCGAAATGGCTGAAGCCTTGGCGGGCACAGACATCGACCCTGGCGCGGCGCGGCTATGGTCGGGCGATGACGGGGAAATGTCGGCGGGCTTTATCACCCAACTTCGTGACGCCGCCGCTTTGATAAACGAGTCGCCGGGACGCCGTTACGAAGCGCTGCTGGATGCACTTATGGTGGGGCTGATGGTCCGCCCGCGCTTTGGTGGCCACCCCCGGTTGGCGATTTTGGGACTTCTCGAAGCGCGACTGCAACATGCGGATTTGATTGTGCTGGCGGGCTTGAACGAAGAAACCTGGCCGCCCACCGCTAATCCGGACCCTTGGATGAGCCGCCCCATGCGCCGTCAATTTGGACTTCCAGCGCCGGAACGACGTATTGGTTTGACCGCGCATGATTTCGTCCAGGCTTTTGGCGCACCTGAAGTGTATCTGACGCGGGCGGATAAAGTGGATGGACAACCAACAGTGCCGTCGCGCTGGTTGTCTCGTCTGGACGCTGTGCTTCGGGGCTTGGGTGAAGAAGACGCGTTAGGCGTGCCGCCGGGTCTCTGGCGGCGGCGGCGCTTGGCGCTGGATTTGCCGCAAGCCTTCGCCCGGGTTGCGCCGCCGGAACCGCGCCCGCCGGTGTCTGCGCGTCCGCGTCGCTTGTCGGTGACCCAGATTGAAACCTGGATGCGTGATCCGTATTCAATCTTCGCCCGTCATGTCTTAAGGCTCCGCCCGCTTGACCCCCTGGAAGCTGATCCCGGTGCGGCGGAACGCGGAACGTTTATCCATGATGCCTTGGATAAATTTATTAACGCCTACCCCGATATATTACCGCCGGACGCGTTGCCCAAACTTTTGCGCTTTGGACAGGAAGCTTTTGGTCCGGCGCTAAGCCAGCCCGCGGTGTGGGCGTTCTGGTGGCCGCGTTTCGAGCGAATCGCCGCGTGGATGATCGACGCTGAACGTCGGCGTCGGCCGTCATTGAACGCTTCTTACAGCGAACGATCCGGGCGCTTGGTCATCGAAGGGCCGGAAGGATTATTTACATTGACCGCGAAGGCCGACCGGATAGACCGCTTGGCCGAGGGCGGTTATGAAATTATCGACTACAAGACCGGCGTGGCACCGAAACGGGAAGACGTTGGTTTGGGGTTCGCGCCCCAATTGCCATTGGAAGCGGCCCTTGTGGAAAACGGTGGATTTCAGGAAATTCCTGCCGACGTGGTGACGGCGCTGACCTATTGGGTTTTGAGCGGTGGCGCGACGCCGGGAAAGGAAAGCAAGGTCGCTGTTGAAGGGGCTGAACAATCACGCGCGGATGAGGCGCTGGCCGGGCTTCGGCAGTTGGTGGCGTCTTTTGACGACCCTGCGACGCCTTATACGTCGATTCCGCGTCCCGCGCGGGCGCCGCGCTTCAACGACTAC
>Ga0308018_10001113_pt1 | contig 12699 bp, 8 predicted proteins | sample Neamet282_FD_203130 | JGI IMG/M metagenome (GOLD analysis project Ga0308018, IMG submission 203130) | Marine microbial communities from water near the shore, Antarctic Ocean - #282 | ecosystem: Environmental > Aquatic > Marine > Unclassified | place: Southern Ocean | collected 2014-10-01
AGAATAGTCGCTTGGGATGCTTTATTAAAAGCACGTTCTATTGAGAATATGGCTTATTGTGTTGGTGTTAACAGAACCGGAAAAGATGGAAATAAACATCGATATATAGGACATTCTGCAATTTACAATGTATTGGGAGAACAGATTTCGACTGCTAATTTTGAAGGAAATTTTACAGAAACTATAGCGCTTAAAAAATCACATATTGAAACCAATAGAAAACATCTTCAGTTTTTAAATGATCGAGATGAATTTAATCTAATTTAAAGGTTTCTACTAAACTCCAATTAGGACGAATTTCAATTTTTTTAGTGTAATATATGACAGTTTCAGGTTGGATTTTTTTAAGATAGTTTCCTGTATCCCAACGTTTATTTTTGTTTTCATCGTAGATAATGCGAATGTAATATTCTCCTGGAATTATATATTCAAATAAAATGGTTTCATCGTTTGTAAAGTATCTTTCTTGAATAACTTTATACTTGGTATTCACTAGTTGAACAATTATGGGTAGCTGTTCAGGTTCACTTAAAATCAAGCTTAGTGTTCCGTAATCTGAATTTTCTTTAGTCCTAACTCTAACATTAATTGTATCATTTGTCTGTTCAAAAAAATCGATAAATGCTCCAGGTAATAATTGAATCGTATAGGATTCTGGGATTTTTATATCAAAATTTAAAACCGCTGTATTAAATCTGTGATCAATAACTCCTTTAAAGGGTATTTCCACAGAATCTTGATTTATTATGGTTGCTTTTTCAGGATCAAATAATATTAAAGGAGTGGTAGCAGAAAATTTAAGAGTATCCCTTGGAGTTAAAACTCCAGCATTTATTGGTTTTACTAACAACGTATCTGCATACAAATCTCGCATTCTAGTGACTAAAGTATCTACATAATTTTTATTTTTTACTGTAAAAATTAGAGAATCATTTTCTGCGAAAGGTTTAAACCAATAGTGTAAGGTATCAGATTTTGAATCTATATAGGTTGTAGATTCAAAATCTTTTGGTACAGAGGATTTTAATTCTATTTTTAAATCTTTTGCCTCTCCATTATAACCAAATATAATATGATTTTTACCTTCGTGTTTAGGCTTTTTGATTGTATAATTTTCTGTTTCTTTAAATATGTTAATTGTAAAAGAGCTATCGGATGGTAGGGTAATCAATCCCTCTAAAAACCCTATTTTATCATAGTTAGGTTGAAAAATATAATCATTTGTCTTATCCTTCAAAGCAATTAAAAAATAGGTTCCTTCTTTTAAATTAGTAAGTTCAAATTCTTGACTTTCTTCTTTTGTAGTGGTGATGTAAGTTGGTTTTTCAAAATAAATTATAGAATCATTAAAGGCTTCATTTACTTCGTATAACATAACTGTTGTTGTGCCTTCAGGACTTAATAGGAGGGCATCTTTAACGGTTCCTTTTAATTTTAAGCTATCAATAAAACTCCCTGTAGAAAAGATATATTTTAAATAGTTAAAAATATTTCCCTCTGTATAGTCAACAACACTTTTTCCAAAATTAAATGAGTAAGTTGTGTTTTTTTTCAGGGTGTCTTTAATTATTATTTTAATAAACTTTCCAGTACTTAATGGGGTTATTTCAGGTTGATATTTTAAAGGGGGAGAAATAATTAATTCTTTATTAATATCTATTAACTTAATATATTCATCAAAATAGATTCTAATTTCATCATCAGTAAAGTTAATGCTATAATTTTCTGGGTTGTATTTTACAATAATTGGTGGAATTGAATCTTTTGATCCGCCAGAAGGATTCCCTCTTTTTGCACAATTAACAAAAGTTAGTGTAAAAAAAAATAAGAGAGCAAAATAAAATATGCGATCCATCATAACTACAAAAATAGACAAAATAGTTAAGCGATTGCGATGGTTGCAATACTAAGTTTTACCTGATTGCTTTTAAATATTTGGAGCGCACAGTTTTCTAAGGTAGCACCTGTTGTTATAATATCATCAACTAATAAAATGTGTTTATCGTTTATTAAATGAGGCTGTTTGATTTTAAATATTTCTTCAGTTTGAAAACGGGTAAAACGTTGTTTAAATACTTGAGATTCCGTTTTAGACTCTTTTGTTAATATAGTGTCAACATATGGTACTTGTAACGCTTTAGCTATTTCAAACCCAAAACCCTCCACTTGATTATAACCTCTTTTTTTTAATTTTTGTTTATGTAAAGGAACTGGAATTACCATTTCAATATTTTGGTAACCAATATGATCTGCTAATTCTTCTCCGAGCCATTTTCCAAAAAAGGAACTTATATGTTGCTGTCCTCTATATTTTAAATTGTGAAGTAGTTCTTGGGTAATTCCTCTTTTCTGAAATTTAATAATTGCCGTTGCATTTTCTACTAAAAATTTCCCATAGAAAAGTTGTTTCATACTGTCATTTCCAGTATCGGGATGACCTATAATAGGTAGGATATGCCTGCATTGTGTACAAATAACCTCTTCTTTTTTTAATAAAATGGTCTTACATCCATTGCAAACTTTTGGAAATAAAAGATTTAACATAAAATATATTATTTTTTATTTTTTAACGTTCTATAGGCTAATACTAAAAATAATAACCATGAATACAGAGGAGAACAATAACAAGTTTAAAATAATAGTTGGGATATTAACGCTATTATTAATTGTGTTGGCTGTTTATACAGTAACACTATATAATGATAATAAAGATACAGTAACTATTTTACAAGACCAAAAATCTGATATTGAATTAGAACTACAAGAATTAATTGCAAATTATGATGAAGTAATCCAGGATAATGAAATTAAAGACAAAGACCTTCTAGAAGCAAGAAAGCGAATAGAGGTTTTACTTAATTCTGTTAAAGATTCAAAAGCAAATATTGCTTTGATACGTCGTTATAAATCTGAAATTGGAAAATTAAAAGACGAAAGAACGTTTTTGTTTAAAAAGGCAGATAGTTTAATTGCTGTTAATAAATTGATTGTTGCTGAAAGAGATAATGCATTCTTAGAGTTAGATGAAACTATTAAAGTGGTAGATTCAGTTGCTGAAGAAAATAAAGAAATGACAGACAAAATTAACTTGGGGTCTATAGTTCGTGCAATAGATTTAAATGGAGCCGGTGTTATTGTTAAAAATAGCGGTAAAATTGTAGACACTCAACGTTCTAAAAGAGCGGATAAAATCAGAGCTTGTTTTGCGCTCTCTCCAAATTCTATTGCAGAAAAAGGAGATCGCATGCTTTATATTCAAGTAATCAATCCTAAAAATAATTTATTAGGAGAAAATGAGGTTTTAGAGTTTGAAAATGGAACTTTAAATTATAGTGCTTCAACAAAAGTATTTTATGAAAATGAAGAGTTAGATGTATGTTCTATGGTAGCTGCAAATGAAGATGATCTCGTAGAAGGTGTGTATACAATTAATATTTTTGATGGATCAAAATTAATTGCAACTTCAAAAATGACATTGAAATAAAATTTTAATATTAAATAATTGAAACCGTTAGGAGCTAATCGTAACGGTTTTTTTATTTTTGCACTATGGCAAATGAAGATTTATTTAAAAAAGTAATATCACACGCAAAAGAATATGGTTACATATTCCAATCAAGTGAAATTTATGATGGCCTTAGTGCTGTTTACGACTACGCTCAAAATGGCGTAGAACTAAAAAAGAACATTCGTGAATATTGGTGGCGAAGTATGGTATTTATGCATCAAAATATTGTTGGTATAGATGCTGCAATATTAATGCATCCAACTACTTGGAAAGCTTCTGGACACGTAGATGCTTTTAACGACCCTTTGATTGATAACAAAGATTCTAAAAAAAGATATCGAGCAGATGTTTTAATAGAAGACTATTGTGAAAAATTAAATATTAAAGCTCAAAAAGAAATCATAAAAGCAAAAAAACGTTTTGGTGAAAGTTTTAATGAAGAGGAATTTGTAAGCACAAATCCTAGAGTTATAAAATACAAATCACAACAAAAAGAAATATTAGAACGCATGGCGAGGTCTTTAGAAAATGAAGATTTAGCCGATGTTAAGTTATTGATTGAGGAATTAGGAATTGCAGACCCATTGTCAGGCTCTAAAAATTGGACCGATGTAAAGCAATTTAATCTCATGTTTGGCACTAAATTAGGAGCTTCTGCTGAAAGTGCGATGGATTTATACCTTCGTCCAGAAACAGCTCAAGGAATATTTGTAAACTTTTTGAATGTTCAAAAAACGGGGAGGATGAAAATTCCTTTTGGAATTGCCCAAACAGGTAAGGCATTTAGAAACGAAATAGTTGCTAGGCAATTCATATTCAGGATGCGGGAGTTCGAGCAAATGGAGATGCAGTTCTTTGTGAAGCCAGGAGAAGAAATGAAATGGTATGAGTATTGGAAAGAAACAAGACTTAATTGGCATCTTTCTTTAGGTCTAGGGGAAGAAAACTATCGTTTTCATGATCATGAAAAAATGGCACATTATGCGAATGCTGCTACCGATATCGAATTTAATTTCCCATTTGGTTTTAAAGAATTAGAAGGAATTCATTCTCGCACTGATTTCGATTTAAAGGCTCACGAAGCGCATTCGGGTAAAAAACTTCAATTTTTTGATCACGAAACAAACAAAAACTATACTCCTTATGTAGTGGAAACTTCTATAGGTTTGGACAGGATGTTTTTAGCAGTTTTCAGTAATTCTCTTAAAACGGAATCATTAGAAGATGGAAGCACTAGAGTGGTCTTAAAATTACCAGAGATTCTCGCACCCATAAAAGCTGCAGTTTTTCCATTGGTTAAAAAAGATGGATTACCAGAAATTGCTCAAAATATAATAAGCGATTTAAAATGGGATTATAATGTTGTTTACGACGAAAAAGATGCGGTAGGAAAACGGTATAGACGTCAAGATGCTGCAGGAACTCCATTTTGTATTACCGTAGATCATCAAACAAAAGAAGACCATACAGTGACCATTAGGCATCGAGATACTATGAAGCAAGAACGTATTGTAATTTCTGAAATATCAAATCAACTAAAAAAGGCTATTTCTTTTAAAGCTTGGTTAAGCTAATCTTAATGAGGTATTAGCGCATCAAAAAACCTTTCAATTTAATTGGCAGGTTTTTTGACTTAATTACTTTTAACTATTTCAGTAATACTTATTGGATTAGCCTTGTCACAACGATTCATCATCCGTAAACCAGCAAATTTAAACCAAATATTTTCCCCATTATTTTTATAATTTTCTTCTAAATTAATTGGGTCTAAAAAATAAAGAGCTTCTTTTCCCTGAATCTTTATGGTAAATGGACAGTCTCCTTCTATTTTAGAAGTGATAATTGTTCCCTTGATAAAACCTGCCTCCAGCATTTTTTCTGTAGCTATTTTTATTTCATTTTCAGAATTATTTGTGCTTTTACAAGAGAATAATAAAATTGGACATAATAAGGTTAAAATGTTTAGTGTTTTCATAATTGATAATATTAGTAAGTTCAATTTATAAAATTACAATTATTATGCCATTTTAAATGTAAAAAAATCATTACTTTCTTATTGAAAGTAATGATAATCAATGTTTTATGTTGTTAAAGTAGGGTGTTATTAAATTTAGTTGTCTTAATATTGTAACATAATTTAAAAAAAAATAAAATGAAATTAAAAGACTATTTTTTGTTTTCGATTTTTGCGGTATTTGCATTTAATCTAAACGCACAAGAAGTAACACCAAATGTACCAACTCAAGGTAATTTTATTGGAACAACTGGAGAACCTACTTATGTTTCTTCAATTGCTTCCAGAATTAATGAACTAGTAGTTTCTGAGGATTTAACTCCTAGAGAGGCTCAAGACAAAAGATCCCTAGGAAACTCTGTGATTATTGGAAAAGACCGTCAAACTAAAGATGATTATTTTGTAAGAAACAGACATGAATCTGCACAGAGTATTCGTGTTGCATCTCCAAGTCTTGTTTTTGATGCCTATAGTTCCAGTACTTCACCAACAGATCCAGATATGGCAGTAGGTCCTAATCATGTAATAATTACATACAACACAAGAATTGTTATTTATGATAAATCAGGAAATGTTTTAGCAGGACCTTTTAATCCTAATCCAGCTATTTTTCCAAATGGTGGATGTTGTGACTTAACAGTTTCTTATGATAATTTGGCAGATAGATGGGTCCTAACATTTTTAGGTCCTAGTCAATCGATAGCAGTATCAGATGGTCCAGATCCATTAACTGCAGGATGGAATATCTATAACTTATCATTTAACGATTATCAAAAACTCTCAATTTGGAGTGATGGGTATTATTTAACTCAAAATATATCAGGAGCTGATAAAGTATGGGCTTTAGAAAGAGATGAAATGCTAGCAGGAAATGCTGCACAAATAATTGGTTTTCCATTACCTGGTATGATAACACAAGGGTTTTGGAGTCCACAATTTTTAGATGTTTCTGATGGTGTTATGCCAGCTGCAGGTGGAGCAACTGTAGTTTTTTTACAGGATAATGCTTTTTCAGGTATATCTACAGACCATGTTAAGCTATGGACAATAGATATGGATTGGGGAGCTGGAAATGGTACAATATCTGCTGCAACGCAGTTACCGGCAACTCCATTTATCTCTGTATTTAATGGAGGAAGTTTCGCTAACCTTCCACAACCTGGAGGTGGAGCTCTTATCGATGCGGTACAAAATACGGTAATGAATCAAGCACGTTTTAAAAAGTTTCCAAATTATAATGCTGCTATTTTTAATTTTGTGGTTGATATTGATGCTGGTAGTGATGAATTAGCAGGTATTCGCTGGTTTGAAATAAGACAAGATGGTGACAATATGCCTTGGACAGTCTATCAAGAAGGTACTTATACATCTCCAGACGGGAAACATGCTTGGATGGCAAGTATGAACTGGGATAGTAACGGTAATATTGCAATGGGTTATTCTGCAATGGCAGGACCAACTACTTCAGACCCTACAGACTTTAGAGTTGGTTCCTACTATACAGGTAGATTTGATGGAGATGAATTAGGTGTAATGACTGCTATTGAAGAAGTTATTGCTGTGAGTACTGCTAATGTTCCAAATACAAGATATTGTGATTATAATAAACTTGAATTGGATACAGATGGTACTACTTTCTGGTTTATAGATGAGTATATAAATGGTAGTCGTAAAGGAGTTGTAGGAGTATTTCAATTAGCGCCGCCACAGGCTGATGATATAGGGGTGAGTTCTATTACTAATCCAAATAATGGTCCATTAGGAGCAACTGAAGAGATTATTGTAAACATTAGAAACTTTGGAAGTAACGATATTACAAATCCTGAATTACAATATATTCTTGATACTGGATCAGCAGTAGTTGAAGATTATGCTGGAACTATTGCCGCTGGAGCGACAGAGTCTTATACATTTTCAACACTAGCAGATTTTTCAGTACCAGGTGATCATACCATTGTAGCAAGAACTAACTTAGCTGGAGATACAAATCCAGAAAATGATGCAACTACTAAAGTAGTATTTAATGGAACAGAATATTGTGAACCCTCTTCAGATTGTTCTTTTGGAGATGGATTTACAAATGTGACTATTACTGTTTCTGATTTAAACAACGACTCAGGCTGTGAAGGATATGCTGATTTTACTAGTATTATTGCAGAATTATTACCTGAAACTACTTACGAATTGACAGTGACTACAGGTTATGGTGATCAAAACGTAAGAGCTTGGATTGATTTTAATGATGATGGAACATTTTCAGTTGATGAAACTATAGTTCCTAACTTTGTAATCGCTCCAGGTGAAGGTGCTGGAACTTTTACAGAATCGGTATTTTTCAATATCCTAAGCGATGTGCCTCCTGGAATGCATAGAATGCGTCTAAAATCAAATTGGCAAGCAGAAGTACCTGATGATGCATGTGAGGCAACTCAATATGGTGAAACTGAGGATTACACCGCAGATACGGGAGTTTTAGGTATTGATGATCCTGCAATTTCTGAAGCGGAATTTACAGTGATTTCATTACCTAATAACCAATATGATATTACTTTAACAACTGATTTTGATGGTGTAGCTTCTATTGCTATCTATAATATTTTAGGTCAAACGTTAGCATATAATAACCTAGAAAAGCAGGGTAATAGCTATGTTTATCATTTAGATATGTCTTATGCTGATGCGGGTGTTTACTTAATAAAAATGGGAGATAACTCTTCTAAAACATATAAGACTTCTAAGATTATCGTTAAGTAATCTTATGGCTTATCATTATTTAACAGAAGAGCGGACTTGGTCCGCTCTTTTTTTATGCTCTTTTTTTAAAAATATGCTCTCAGTTGAACACTACCTGTATGAACTGCTTTAAAAGTTTCACTCTTTCTTCCAAAATAAGATAAGTTAATATCTAAAAACTTGGTGATCCTTTTTTGTAATAATAACCGCCAAGTTAAATTAATATTAGGTTGCAATCCTTCCAGCATTTGATAAGCTACAGGCGAATAGGCATTACCTGTAAAGTTATTATTTATATAATTAAACTCTCCGTTTAAGGATATTTTTTGAGCGTTGGAATATGCGAAAGAAATCCCAATTTTTTGCTGAGTCAATAACTCGAAATTGCTAAGTTGATTTTCTTTATTTAAATATTGATAAAAAACACCAAACCGCGTTTGAGAATTTAATAAATATGAAATTTTAGGGTTTACTTCATAAGTATCCAGTGTGTAATTTCTACTTTCAAAATTTTCGGTTAAACTTTTATTTTCTCCTAAAGCTCCTCTTAAATTTATCAACCAGTTTTCCTGAAATTTATGGTTAAAATTAAGCTGATGACTCTTTAATTTAACTTCTGCTAAACCTATAGATAAAAAATTCCTGTTCGAAGTTAAAATGAACGTATAGATAGTAGTAAACTTTTGTTTCCCTCTATTATAAAATAATGCATTTCTAAAATTACTTGCCGATGATAATTCATCAAATCCGTGATCTTTAAATGGATTTATAATAAACACATCATTTTTTCTTTTTATTTTTTTGTCTATTAAAAATGAAGTTTGATTGTAAAAATGAGAAATAATTTTTCTGAAATCATTTCTAGTTGACCATTGTTGTGGGTTTAAATTTAAGGTTTGGCTGATCTTAGTTTGACTAATTTTTACAAAAATTTGATTGGGTAATAGTATCCTAATATACTCTGCTTCATCTTGAAATTGTGCAACTTCAAATTCTTCTAAATCTTGTATACCATTGTTATTATAATCGTACCAAGTGTAAATTCCTTCTCCAGGAGCTACTTTAACATAGGTAAATTCTTGTTGCGGTAAAACACCATTATTGGTTTCTAAAACGGTATTTAATCGGATAGCATTTTTAAAAAATGATTGGTTGTAAAGCAATCTAGAATTTAATGATTTTTTACCCTCATTAATCTCATCTTTATCTTTTAAAATTCTATAATTAGCAAACACAGATAAATTTGAGTTGGGTTTATTTAAGATCCTCGATTTTAAATAAATATCATTGGAAGCGGAAACTTTTGTCAATTCTGAATTTCGAAGACTGTCATTTACTCGATAACGATAACCAACTTCAGTAAAAACCTTAGTACTATCTCCCAATCCTGTGAATACCTCATAGGCATTAAATTTTTGACTTACTGGAGTTAAACTGTCATTAATAACTGCTCGAACTTGATTGTCTTCTAGGGCTAATTTTCCTCCAAACCATGATTTTTTAAATGAATAGGTAGCGACATTATGTATTCTGAAAAATTTTGAATTTAATTCAGACCCTTTGCTTTGTAGACTACTCCCGTTGCTTACTAAATTTATTTTTCCGAAGCGTAAATTAAAACTTAATACATTTCTGTTTCCTGAAAAGTTTTCTGAATAATCTAAATTTTGAAATTCATACCTTAAATTTCCAATTTTAGAATCTGAATATTCCAGTCCTCCAATTATAAAACGTTGATCACCCAATGGATTTGTTAAATTCCAATCTCTATTAAATTCTACAGCATACAAACGTTCTATTGTCCTGAAATCTTTATTAATTAAATTTATAGAAGCAAAAGCATCTAATTTTCTAGTTTCAGGTATTTTTAAAATGGTTTGTTTGATGTTCAATTTACCAGCAAAACCATTATTATTAGCATTGTCTAAATCTGAGAATAGATTAAGATCATTAACACTTCCAGCTACTTCGAAACCAATAGTTGTTTTTTCGTTGGGATGGTATGCTCCATTCACTCCTCCAACCTGTATTTTTGTAGGAGCAGTTAGTTGTATAACGGGACCATAATTACCTTGCAATACCCCATCAATAGGCTCAAGGTATTCAAAAATTCGATTGATAGTATTAATATCACCAACAATATAGTTACCTAGTCCTTCTCCTAATAATGTAAATCGAACGCTATACAATTCATCTTCTGCATTATTTGAAAACACAAAAGCTTCAACACCATTTATGTCTTCTTTTTTATATAATATTTTGTTGTCAGAATAAGTGTCTGGTACTGCTGAAGGAGCAATCATTTGAGATGTATCATCACCTGCATCTTTTAAAATAGTTACTTGTTCTTCTGTTAAACTTTGTTGTAAAGTTTGATTTTTAGCATCACTTTCAGAATATACATAAGCTCCAATATCTAGTTTTTTACTTGTGTAATTTCCTCCTCCAAAACCTATAAATCGAGTATAATTTCGATCGGTATATTGATATTCAACGTGAATTCTCATATTTGCAGTAATAGGATAGGTAGCATTAAATTTAACTTCACCTGCATTATAGTCAATCACATAATCTTCACTTTCTCCTCTAGATAACAACAATCCATTTACATAAACACGCTCACTTCCAGATACTATTAAAATATACAATTCACCATTTGGACCAACTAGTTTATAAGGCCCTTGATTTCCTTCTTGTCCAACAAAATCACTGCTTGAAAATACCCCTCTAACTAAAGCTCCTGAGGCAAAAACATTTGTTTTTGCTCCAGATTTATGATTGATGGTTCCTCCTAAAGAAATACCCTGAACTTTTTTAGTGAAATTTCCAAAATAACTTTTAGCATTAGCTAAATCGATATCACCTGCTCTAATATTCCAATTATCACTGTAAAGCTCTATAAATATTTGATCAAACTCTTCTAAACTTTGAGTGTATCCTGCATCTTGTGAAGGAATATTGGAATCTTGAATAGAAGCTCTAATTGAGACTTTATCGCTAAGTTTTCCTGTAATTTGAAGGTTCAATTCAGAATTTACAACAGCATTTTGATTGTTTCCAACAGTAATACCTCTTGAAATACTTCCTAAGGTATTAAGGCCTTCAAAAGGTTTAAAGTCATTTTTATAGCTACTCTCTTGAAGAGAATATAATTTATTAATACTATTGCTTTTTCGAACAATAACACTGGAATCTAATACAAAATAATCTTTCGTCAAATATTCAGGATATCTTAAATACTTGATGGTTAAAGTATCATTTTCCCTTACAATGTTTTTTGAAAGAATTAAAATGCTTTTACCAAAATCTACTTTATAATTACTAGAATCAACAACAATTCCTTTTGTATCGATTATTTGAAAACGAATAGGATTGATACTTACACTATCTATTTGTATCGTATCATTAATTGCAACTTTTCTGCTTTGAAAATTGCTAGGTAAGTCTTGTGCAAAACTTACGCTTAGAAACAAACCAAAAAATAAAATTAAAAACAACTTCATAAGTACATTCGGAATAGGTAGAAATATAGTTATTATTAAACTAAAATATGAACGATTTATTTTGTAAAATTTATTGATAATAATTTCCTAAATATACCTTGTAAAGGTACAATGTTAATTAAATTAGTACCTATTATTAAAAATAGAATTCATGAAGATAATTTCTTATAATGTAAATGGTATTAGAGCGGCAATGAAAAAAGGTTTTGCAGATTGGTTGCTACAGGCAGATCCTGATGTAATTTGCCTCCAAGAAATTAAGGCTTTAGAAGAACAAGTAGACGTAGAAGCTATTGAAAAAGCAGGTTATCCTTATCATTATTGGTTCAGTGCGCAGAAAAAAGGGTATAGTGGAGTTGCTATTTTTTGTAAAGAAAAGCCCAATCATATTGAATACGGGACAGGTATTGAAAGTATGGATTTTGAGGGTAGAAACCTTCGTGTAGATTATAATGAAGTATCCATCATGAGTTTATACCTCCCAAGTGGAACTAATAGTGCTCGCTTGGAATTTAAATTAAACTTTATGGCAGAATTCCAAAAATATGTAAATGAATTAAAAAAGGACATTCCTAATCTAGTTATTTGTGGAGATTATAATATTTGTCATGAAGCAATAGATATTCATAATCCAGTAGCTAACAAAAATTCTTCTGGATTTTTACCAATAGAAAGAGAATGGATTGGAAATTTCATAAATAGTGGATTCATCGATTCTTTTAGATATTTAAATAAGGAATCACACCATTATACTTGGTGGAGTTATCGAGCGAATTCTCGTGTAAATAATAAAGGTTGGCGCATCGATTATCATATGGTTTCAAAACCATTACAAGAAAATATTAAACGCGCCGTTATATTACCTGATGCCAAACACAGTGATCATTGTCCCTTGATGGTAGAATTAAACTTTAATTAAAAAAACACTATGTTAAAAAGAT
>Ga0308018_10001118_pt1 | contig 12670 bp, 5 predicted proteins | sample Neamet282_FD_203130 | JGI IMG/M metagenome (GOLD analysis project Ga0308018, IMG submission 203130) | Marine microbial communities from water near the shore, Antarctic Ocean - #282 | ecosystem: Environmental > Aquatic > Marine > Unclassified | place: Southern Ocean | collected 2014-10-01
GTTCTACTTGCATGTGTTAAGCCTGCCGCTAGCGTTCATCCTGAGCCAGGATCAAACTCTCCATTGTAAAAAGTTTAATCTGTTTCTCTGACTCTCACTTTAACGGGGTAAGTTGTTTGTTCTTACCTCTCTCTTCTAATATATCTGTCAATGAACTATTGTACTTGTTTTGCTAAAACTCTAATTACTTATTGTCTTAGCGGCTGCAAATGTACAGCCTTTTTTATTCCTTGCAAGCCTTTTTAAATAAAGTTTGAATTTTATTTTTTGACTCGCTTTCCGAAACACTTATTAGTGATTTGGGTTGGCAAAAATACAAGCTTTTTACTTAACCCACAAACCTTTTAAAGTTTTATTCTCACTAGTTTGCTTTCGATTTTTAAAGAACAATGCGCTTCTTGTTTTAAGCGGTTGCAAATATAGGCTAACTACTCCCACTTAAACAAACCTATTTCACTCTTTTTTTATTCTTTTTCTTAAGTAATTATCACCTGCTAGGGTATCAACTACTTACAAATACATTAGCGTATTTCGTAAACTTAAAAAGCCACCCAGAAGGGTGGCTTTCATTAAGAAATAGGAGGTGAATTATTCTCTAATCCACAGAGTCGTTTGAATTACACCCTCAAATTGAGTCTTTAATAAGTAAGTACCGCGACTTAAATGAGAGAAATCGACGATATTCTCCCCTTTTACTAGAGCTGACTGATGGATAAGCTTACCAGACATGTCAGATATAGACAACAAAGAGCTTTCTTCTATAGTATACACCTTAAAGAATCCATCTCTAGATGGATTAGGATATACAGAAAGAATAGATTTACTGATCTCTATATCGGACAATATAGACCCATGCACTTTAAAATTATCGAATCCAGCTTCCACCAAGTGACCAGAGTTATCAAAATCCATTGTCTGAACAGTTAACTGCATCACATTGGTTAATTCCATTCCTTCTGGTAAATCAACTTGATGTGCCACCCAACTAGACGAAGCATCTTGAACTGACCTACTGTAAAGCAGAGTCGTTTCACTACCATTGTTTATTGATACTAGTAGGGAATCGTTTGGAGCTCCTTGACCACCTCCATTTTTAAACCAAGTATGAAATGAGAAGGAGACATCCTGATAAAGACTTAAATCCATTAAAGGAGCGTAAATTGTGGTACGACCACCATCCACATCATCTACATAATAATTGGCACCTTCAAGGTTACCAGTAACAAAAGCCATGTCACCACAATCACCTAGCACATCAGATGAAGGATTCATAGTCTGACCTTGATATTCTGTACCATTAGGGGTTTCTCTAACCCAAGCACCAGCAGTTAAACTAAACTCGCTCTCTACAGCCCAACCTAAATCAATAGCGAAATCATCAGCATAGCCTTTGTCTAACACAAAAGACATTTCTAATTGACTCTCCTGAACTGTAAATTCTGAGCAGATACTTTGATATCCCCATACACCTATGGATACATTATAGGTTCCTGGAGTTAAAGTACTCGTAATATATCCATCTTGATTAGAAGACCAGTTGTAATCGAAATCTTCATTATATACATGAACTACTGCAGAAGGAATACCTACAAAAGTTAAAGCATCGGATACAGATACCTGAACCGCATACGAATTGAATGGATTTAATTGAACTGCAACGGAAACAATCTCTCCACTAACTAAAGAAACCTCAATAAGCTGATCTTCGTAACCTGGTGCAGCAAAACTAACTGTATATATACCTGCATCTGCAGTACCCGTCTGATAAGAGCCATCAAGTTCAGAAAAAGAACTTATATTTTGACCAATAACATCGATCAATACATTACTTAAAAGTGCTCCTGTAGAAGCATCTGTTATAAGTCCCTCTAAAAAGCTTGCGTTCGTATACTTTGGTTCAATAATAAACAAACCCTTTTCTATGTCTGTAACTAATATATTACCAGAAGGCAACCAAGGGTAAGCACCCCAGGCACCATTAAAGCCGTTTCCACTAAAATCATCTGAAGTATCATAATAACCAACCTCCACTAAATTAGATGGATTACTTACATCAACAATTGAAACACCATCTCTATAATAAGAAGTAATAATGAAATCTCCATTAACATGAGTATTATGAGGGATCACATCAGAATCGCTACTCCAAGCTTGAATTCTATCTATTTCTTGGATATCATCCAAATCTGACACATTATATGCAGCTACATATGCACCACTAACCTCGTCGGTTGTAAATAAATAATCTCCATCGTCAGAAATCCAACAATTATGAGAAAAAGTATTTGGTGTAGAATGAGATGCGAGTATAGTTGGATTTGCCTTATCACTTACATCAATAACAGAAAACACACCTCCGTAAATAGCTCCACCCCACAAGGTATCGCCTCTAACCATTCCATCATGAAAATAATAATCATCAAATACTCCTAAGAATGTTGGGTTTTCTGGATTGATCGTCAAGTCGTACATCTCACAGCCACCAGAACTATAATTAGAACCGAATACATAAAGAATCCCATTTTCATCAATAAATATATTGTGAGCTGTTGTAAAACCTAAATCTGTATTTTCGATATAAGTAGGATTTAAAGCCCCATTTATTACCTCAGCAAGGTTTACAATCTGTAAACCTCCATTAGATTCATTTATACAATATAAGTAATCTCCCCAAGTTTTTAAATCTCTCCAGATAGACTCATCACCTCCGAAGAAAGCTAACTCAATTGGATTAGAAGGAATTGTAACATCTACAACAGAAATCCCATTGTAAACACCAACTAAAGCGTATTCACTACCCGCTTTTTCGTAACCCCAAATATCACTGAGTTCTTCTGAATATGATTTCTGTCCTAAAAAATTTGTGTTTAACGATTGTTGAGCTTGGAGGGTAAAACTTATTAATCCAATAATAAGAAGTAGTGATTGTTTCATGTTGTTATGTTTTGAGCGAAAATAAGTACTTTTTGTTTACAAAGGCTAGAAAACAAAAATAATGCCCAAAAAAAAAGCATCTCCGAGGAGATGCTTTTGGATTTATTTAAAAATCAAGAATTATTTGCGACTGCTCATCATCATCATCTTCTTCATGATTTAATGAATTTGGATCTTCCTCAACTATAGGAACCTCTACAGATGGTAATAAACTTATTGATTTCACCTTATAAGGACTCAAAGAATTTCCTTGAGCTTTAAATCCTTTTACAGAAATGAACTCTTCAAAATTTATTAGTTCATTGGCTCGCTGATCCTTATTACGCTCTTTAGTAAACTCAATTTCTGCAATCGCTAGGGGATCTGTAGAAACAACCTCTAAATAAGAGCCCTCAGATTCTGAAATGAAGCTGGTTTTTTTGTCTGACATCTCGACCAAAAACCGTTTCACATAGTATTTTGCTTTTGAACCATCCCAATAAACAACACTTAGAGGTTTTTTAGGACTAAACTTTTCTAGAACAATCATGTTGTTCGGGAAATGATTTGACAGTTCGTAGCTCAGCAATTGATATTCTCCAGACTGAGAAATTACAATTATTTTATCATCTCCTGAGAATTCACCTAACAACTCACCTCTTGCGTCAATATTTAATCGTTGAACAGTATCGTCGAACCATATTTTTTGAGCATCTAAAGTAGAAATACCTTTAGACTTTAAATCTACTTTACTAATAGCGTGTTTAGAAACTAAATTCCCTTTTGAGCTTCTTCCCTTTATCGCTAAATCGGCAAAATCAATATCAAATTTTAGCTTTTTCGTCTTTTCTTGAGACTTTAATACAATAGAAACAACTTCTGCTTCTCCATTTGGATTGACAGAAAAATGAAACAACTTAGAAGATTTAGAACCCGCAGTAATATCATACTCCTTATCTCGCGTAATACTCTTTACTGGAAAACGTTTCATGTAGGTATTCCCCAACTTACCGTCTCTATAAATAACATTGTAAATAGTACGGACATCATTTTTCTTAAAAAGGGCCAAATGAATTATGCCTTTACCCACAAATGTTTTTGCAGAGACACGAGTAATCATCATTTTACCATCATTTCTAAAAACGATAACATCATCTATATCGGAACATTCGCATACAAATTCATCTTTACGCAGCGTGGTACCAATAAAACCTTCTTCTTTATTAATGTATAATTTCTGATTTCTAATAGCGACTTTGGAGGCAACAATAGTGTCGAAGGTTCTAATTTCAGTTTTTCTACTCCTACCCTCTTTGTATTTCTTTTTTAGATTCTTAAAGTAGTCTACCGCATAATCGATCAGATTAGCTAGTTTATTTTTAAGATCTGCAATAGCATCCTCAATACGTTTTAGATTTTCGTTGGCTTTATCTAAATCAAATTTAGAAATTCGTTTAATCTTAATGTCTGTAAGACGAACAATATCTTCATCTATTACAGCTTCTTTTAAATGCTTTATAAATGGACTTAATCCTTCGCGAATTGCTAGGATAACTGCTTCCCAAGTTTCACAATCCTCAATATCGCGGTATATTTTATTTTCAATAAAAATACGTTCTAAAGAAGCAAAGTGCCATAGCGCTTGTTGTTCGGCTAATAATATCTCTAACTCTGCTTTTAAAAGAGCTAAAGAATGCGCTGTAGACTGTTTTAGAATCTCAGAAACTGTGAGAAAGTAAGGTCTGTCATTTTTAATAATACAAGCATTGGGCGAAATCGATATCTCACAATCTGAAAAAGCATAAAGTGCATCAATAGTTTTATCTGGAGAAACTCCAGCAGGAAGATGGATGAGGATTTCGACAAACTCAGCAGTATTGTCTTCAATCTTCTTAATCTTAATTTTCCCTTTTTCGTTTGCCTTAATCACCGAATCTATTAAACTAGAAGTAGTGGTAGCGAAAGGAAGTTCTGTTATTTTTAATAGTTTGGCATCTACTTGCTCAATTTGCGCACGTACTTTTATCTTACCGCCTCTATGACCATCGTTGTATTGTGAAAAATCAGCAATTCCTCCTGTAGGAAAATCGGGATAAACCTTTTGTGATCTACCCCTTAATATAGAAATCGAAGCATCTATGAGTTCCACAAAGTTATGTGGCATAATTTTGGTTGACAAACCAACCGCAATACCTTCTACACCTTGAGCTAATAATAGTGGGAATTTTACGGGTAAAGTAACAGGTTCTTTTGTTCTACCATCATAAGTCGGAACCCATTCGGTGATTTTAGAGTTAAAGACAACCTCTAAAGCGAATTTAGATAAACGGGATTCAATATAACGAGCTGCTGCAGCTCTATCACCGGTAAGAATATTCCCCCAGTTACCTTGCATGTCAATCAGCAAGTCTTTTTGACCCATATTTACCAAAGCATCACCAATTGAGGCATCACCATGTGGGTGATACTTCATGGTATTACCAATAACATTGGCTACTTTATTATAACGACCATCGTCCATTTCTTTTAATGAATGGAGAAGTCGACGTTGCACTGGTTTCAAGCCATCGTGAATGTCAGGAACAGCTCTTTCTAAGATCACATACGATGCATAGTCTAAAAACCAACTCTCGTACATCCCATCAACCTGAGTTATAGTACTTACTTCTTGCTCTTCGGCATTGAAGTTTTCTTCAGAATATTCATTTTCATCACTCATAGCTATTCTACTCCTTTTTCTACACGAAGATTCTCAATAATAAACTGCTGACGGTCGGGTGTATTTTTACCCATATAAAACTTTAACATTTCGGGAATGGATTGTTCTTTACCAATCATTACCGGTTCCAAACGAATGTCTTCTCCAATAAAGCCTTTAAATTCGTTGGGCGAAATCTCACCCAAACCTTTAAATCGAGTAATTTCTAATTTCCCCTTCAAGAGCTCCATGGCCTTGTTTTTCTCCTCTATATCGTAACAATAAATAGTATCCTTTTTATTGCGAACTCTAAACAGTGGAGTTTGGAGGATGTATAAATGTCCTTCGCGAATTAACTCAGGGAAAAACTGAAGAAAAAATGTGATTAACAATAATCGAATGTGCATCCCATCGACATCTGCATCGGTTGCTATAACAACATTATTATAACGCAAGTCTGCTAAGCCATCTTCAATATTAAGTGCAGCCTGAACCAGGTTGAACTCTTCATTCTCGTAAACTATCTTTTTTGTTAAACCGTAAGAATTTAAAGGCTTCCCTTTTAAACTAAATACAGCTTGGGTATTTACATCACGTGATTTTGTAATCGAACCACTAGCGGAATCTCCCTCCGTAATAAATAATGTAGATTCTAAGTGACGTACTTTTTTAACCTCATTGTAGTGCACTCTACAATCACGTAATTTTTTATTGTGTAAGTTGGATTTTTTTGCTCGTTCTCTACTGAGTTTTTTAATTCCAGCTAAATCTTTTCTTTCGCGTTCGGCTAATAAAATCTTTTTCTGTAGTGCATCTGCAACAACAGGGTTTTTATGTAGGTAATTATCGAGCTGACTTTTAACAAAATCGTTTATAAAAGTTCTTACCGAAGGTAAATCCGGCCCCATATCAGCAGAACCTAATTTTGTTTTTGTTTGAGATTCAAAAATAGGTTCGATAACCTTAATACTTACGGCGGCATTTATAGATTGTCGTATATCTGCAGCCTCGTAATTTTTACCGTAATATTCACGAATTGTTTTCACAACAGCTTCTCTAAAAGCTGCTTGATGAGTCCCACCCATTGTGGTGTTTTGCCCATTTACAAATGAGTGATACGATTCTCCATATTGACTACGCATATGCGTCATCGCAATTTCGATATCTTCTCCTAGTAAATGAATTACAGGATAATGAGAGGTTCCTGCAGTGATCTCGTTATTTAACAGATCTAATAATCCATTCTCAGAATGGAACTTTTCTCCGTTATAAACCATAGTAAGTCCAGTATTCAGATAGGCATAATGCCACATCATCTTCTCGATATACTCGTTTACATATCTAAAATTCTGAAAAATAGTTTCATCTGGGATAAAAGAGACTCTAGTTCCTTTACGTATAGACGTTTCTTGAATCTCTTCTTCTAATCTGACCTCACCTTGATGAAACTCTACTACTTTAGTTTTTCCATCTCTTACCGATTGGACTTTAAAATAATCGGACAAAGCATTAACTGCTTTTGTACCTACTCCATTTAGTCCAATAGATTTCTTAAAGGCTTTGGAATCGTATTTACCACCAGTGTTAATTTTAGAAACACAGTCAATTACTTTTCCTAGAGGAATACCTCTACCAAAATCTCTTACAGTAACTTTTTTACCACGTACATTAACTTCAATATTCTTCCCATGGCCCATTACATACTCATCCACACAGTTATCTACAACTTCTTTAAGAAGGATGTAAACACCATCGTCTTGAGCAGTACCATCACCGAGTTTACCAATATACATTCCTGGACGCATGCGAATATGCTCTTTCCAGTCTAGCGACCTAATACTGTCTTCTGTGTATTGATTCTCTGCCATTAGAGTTTATTGAATGTGTTATAAAAAAGAAAGTAGTATAGGCTAACCTACACTACTTTATAAATGTACTTGTTTTAGTAATATCTTAGGCTTTACAGACACAAAAGCTCTAACAGATTTATCAACAATTAAACATTGAAACGGAAGTGCATGATATCACCATCCTGAACAATGTATTCTTTTCCTTCGACAGATAACTTACCCGCTTCTTTGCAAGCAAGTTCAGATCCTAAAGAAACGAAGTCATCGTATTTTATTACTTCTGCTCTAATAAACCCTTTTTCGAAATCGGTATGAATTACTCCTGCAGCTTGAGGCGCTGTAAATCCTTCCTTAATCGTCCATGCTCTAACTTCTTTTACACCAGCGGTAAAATAAGTTTGAAGTTTTAATAACGAATAAGCAGTACGAATCACCTTTTTCACTCCAGGCTCTGTTAAACCCATGTCATTTAAAAACTCTTGACGCTCTTCAAAAGTTTCTAATTCCATTATATCTGCTTCCATTCCTGCTGCAATAACAAGCATTTCCGCATCTTCATCTTTTATTGCTTCCTTAACGGCTTCCACGTAAGCATTACCAGAATTAGCATCATCTTCGTTTACATTACAAATGTATAAGATTGGCTTGTCCGTTAAAAGCATTAAATCTTCAACAATCTCTTTTTCTTTATCCGTTAAATCTATAGAACGTGCAGACTGTCCGGATTCTAAATGAGTTTTGTATTTTTCTAGAATCAAAAGGTGCTTTACAGCGTCTTTATCTCCAGTACGAGATTTCTTTTTGGTAGTATCAATTTTCTTATCTACAGACTCTAAATCTTTAATCTGTAATTCTATGTCAATGGTTTCTTTATCGCGAACAGGATTGATAGATTCATCAACATGCGTGATATTATCGTCATCGAAACAACGCAATACATGAACAATAGCTTGGGTTTCTCTAATGTTAGCTAGGAATTTATTCCCTAAACCTTCCCCTTTACTTGCACCGCGAACTAAACCAGCAATATCCACAATCTCTACAATTGCTTGTTGCATTTTTTCGGGTTTCACCAATTCTTCCAACTTTGCCATTCTATCGTCTGGCACAGGAATAACGCCAACATTAGGCTCTATTGTTGCAAAGGGATAATTTGCTGCCAATGCTTTAGCATTAGACAAACAATTAAAAAGGGTTGATTTACCAACATTAGGCAATCCTACAATTCCACACTTCATAGCTAAATTTTAGAATTGCAAAGATAGTTTTTCGTAGAAGAGTTGAAAAGGTAAAGATTAAAAGTTTTAGGAATTGCGTAAGAATTTTACGCTATCTAAAAATAGTAACATCTCCGGTGATACTTAAATGCTCTAACTCTAATAAATAATAATACACTCCTTCGAGTACTTCATTAGAATGATTATTACCAGCCCATGGTTCTACTAAAGGACTTAAGGTATGAAACACCTCTACACCCCATCTATTAAATATTTTAAGACTTACATACTCACACTCATTGAGACCACTAATCAACATTACATCGTTTTTGTTATCTCCATTAGGTGTAAATACGTTTGGAACGGATACATATTTATAAACCGACTCTGCATTATAATCGATTACTTGACTGAACTCTTCGGAACAAAACTCATTACTGGCAATTAAACTTATATTATACACCCCACCAACTTCTACGAGCATTATAGGATTAACCTCTTCAGACTCCTCTCCATTTAAATCCCATAGATAAGAATCTGATAATACAGATTCATTTACAAATTCAAGCTCTCTTGTACATGAATCGATCGTATAGGAGAATAATGAAACGGGTTTCTGAAGAAAACCGATATCGATACTTTCACCATAATTACCAGTACAACCCATGTCAGTCACGACATCTAGACTCACAAAGTAAACTCCTTCTTCTGTATAAATATGATCTTCTGAATAAGATTGACTAATAGTTCCATCACCTAAATCCCATTCCCAAGAAGCAGAATTATCGAAGTTCGAAAGCACTGTTAAGTTTTGAAACTGAAGAACTCCAGCCTCGCAATCGTTGGTAGGTATTGTAGCAAACTCTACCAACGGAGGCTGTACTACAGTGATTGAAGTGCTAGTAGAACTAACCACATTACAAGAAGATGGATTGGAGGCGGTTAAGCTTACTGTATAAACCCCTTCATTAGAATAGATATATGAATTTTGAGTTTCAGTCAATATATTACCATCTCCAAAATCCCATTGTAAATCTGTAAAAGAATCTGAATTATCAATAATGCTAATTTCTAAGTCTTCGTTACATTCATATGATAATTCAAAAGCAGCATCTACGACAGGCAAAGCAACAATCTCTACAGTCATTTCATCGTCCTGACTACAAAAATAATCATTAGAAACCTCCAGATTTACACTATAGGTTCCTTCATTAAAAACATAGCTAAAAGTTTCGTTAACGCCCTGTACAATACCATTAATAGACCATTCATAATTATCGCTCTCCTCACTAAGGTTTGCGAAATTTACGTCTAAAGGCGAGCAACCAGTTAATACACTGGCATCGAACAAAGCAAGAGGTTGTGGATAGACCGTAATCCAGTCATCTTCGGAGAGTGTACTCTCGCAACCAGTAATGGTATTTAAAACCGTTAAATTAACATCGTAAGAACCGGGAGCGTATTCTACAACCGGATTTGACAAACTTGAACTCGTACCATTCCCTAAATCCCAATTGTAGACTAAAGGAGCGGTTGAGTTACTATTTGCAGTAAACGTCACAGTTTGAGGCTCACACAAATCATACAAAGTAGAGTTCATTGAGTTTAAATCATCTCCTGAACTTAGTAGTGTTTGCTCATAAGTTTCTTCACAATCTAAATAAGAAACAGTAAAAGAAATTTGCTGAGCGCCGTCTGTAGTGAAATTTATATTTTGTGGAGAAAGGTCACTAGAAAACTGATTACTCGCATTGGGGCCAAAGTCCCAAGAAAATATTCCGTTGTCTGGAATAACACCAGCACCTTCGAAATCGTAGACTGCATCTTCTTCACAATCTGTAGGAGGTAAAGAAAAGTAAGGATAAACATTCGGGTAAAGAGCAAAACTAATATAAGCAGTATCGGAACAAAAAGTACCTGGATTTGCAATTAAAGTAACCTCATAAGTTCCGCTATCTGGGTAAACGTAAAAAGGTTCTACTTCGGTAGAATTATCTGTTGTACTAGCAAGATCTCCGAAATCCCAAGAATAATCGAATGCATTTATGCTTTCGTTGGTGAATTCAACATCTAATCCATCACAATAAACATCCGCTATAGGAGAGGCAGCTGTGGCGATTTCACAATCCACAACTAAGAACCTAAAATCTCTTAATATTTCGCCTAAATAAACGCCATTTCTATACTCTTCTACTTTTATCCCTATAATATAATAACCTTCTTGAGTAGGAGTACCAGTAATAACACCACTGGTAGAATTAATTCCCAAAACAGGATTAGAATCCATCGGATAGTCATCTGAATAACCAGCTTCCCACGGTACTTGTGCGTATGGTGGAGCATATGTTTCAGTAGGATCTATATTACTTGAACCATGAAAAGGAGCAACTAAAGAATAGACTAGAGAATCTCCATCCACATCTGTAGCAGACTGACTAATTTCGATATCAGAGCCCAAACATAAAGCCATAGGAGGGAAACTATCGAATGTTGGTGAATTATTGCATGCTGCTCCAGATATTGCAGGAATATAAGCAACTAAAGAAGAACCTAAATCTCCTGGATTAACAATATTTAATACTTGATCGTTTCTACAACAGCGTTGGTAAACGACCTGATAGCCGGGTCCATTATTAGGAAGTGTGGTTACTATGGTGTATGTTCCTTTTTCTACACACAATTCTGGTGGTAGTGTTAAGCACTCGCTAGTAAATTCATCAACTACATATTCTTCAAAAACAGAACCATGGTCTAATTCAGTCACTAGATTATTGTTCATATCGTAAATGGTAATCACCCCACTTCCATCGAAACCTGTACCATTGGTATTGGTTGGCCCACAATCTCTATAAATAATTACCTTTATTTCATATTGATTACCTCCCAAACAGGTATAAACCACTTCCCCACCAATTAAATGGGTTGCGTTTAACACGAAAGGAAACATAACAAGAATCGATAAAATAAACTTAAACATTCGCATAAAATTCACTTTTGAAAAAATAATAACACTTTAGTAAAAGTACTAAAACTTTGGTCTTGGTTACAAAAACTGTGCTAAACAAAACAATAAAAGTACTTGGGAACTGAAATACTAGAACCCTATTAACTATAAGGGGGTTGTAGACAAAAAAAAGAGGTCTAAAAAAGACCTCTTTTAAACTATTTTCAAAGCCATATTAGGAAGCAAAGATCGGGAATTCGCCCATCATTTCGTTAACACGCTCACCAATTACCGCTAATACTTCATCATCTTCGAAATTCTGAATAACTTCATCTATCAAATCTACAATCTGAACCATATGCTCTTCATTTAAACCTCTAGAAGTTAAAGCAGGAGTACCAACTCTAATACCAGAGGTAATAAAAGGCGATTGAGTATCGAAAGGAACCATGTTTTTATTCACCGTAATATGCGCTTTTACAAGTGCATTTTCTGCGTCTTTTCCTGTTATACTTTTAGACCGTAAATCTATTAACATACAGTGGTTGTCAGTACCACCAGAAACTACATCATAACCTTTAGCAACAAAAGCGTCTGCCATAGCAGAAGCATTTTTCTTTGTCTGTAGAGTGTATTCGAAAAATTCATCTGTTAAAGCCTCACCAAAAGCGATTGCTTTAGCAGCGATTATATGCTCTAAAGGACCTCCTTGCATACCAGGAAATACCGCAGAATTCAACAGAGCAGACATCATTCTTACTTTCCCTTTTGGGGTTTTCAAACCCCAAGGGTTTTCAAAATCTGTAGGAACCATAATCATACCTCCTCGAGGGCCTCTTAAGGTTTTGTGAGTAGTAGTAGTTAGAATATGGCAATACGCTACTGGGTCATTTAATATTCCCTTAGCTATTAATCCCGCTGGATGAGAAATATCGGCCATTAAAACAGCACCTACTTTATCTGCAATTGCTCTAAATCGAGCATAATCCCAATCTCTAGAATATGCGGAAGCACCACAAATAATTAATTTTGGTTGTTCGGCTAAAGC
>Ga0308018_10001127_pt1 | contig 12641 bp, 12 predicted proteins | sample Neamet282_FD_203130 | JGI IMG/M metagenome (GOLD analysis project Ga0308018, IMG submission 203130) | Marine microbial communities from water near the shore, Antarctic Ocean - #282 | ecosystem: Environmental > Aquatic > Marine > Unclassified | place: Southern Ocean | collected 2014-10-01
GCACAAATAACGTAATGTTATTGGCGGTCAGCAAAACAAAACCCTTGGGTGACGTGATCGAGGCCTATGATCATGGCCAACGCCACTTTGGAGAAAATTACCTACAAGATGCTTTGGAGAAAATTGAACACTGCCCCCATGAAGATATTGTATGGCATTTCATAGGCGCCATTCAGAGCAACAAAACCAAGACTATAGCAGCCCAGTTTGATTGGGTTCACACCTTGGATAGAGAAAAAATCGCCCAACGGCTAAGCCAATATAGGCCGCCTCATTTACCACCACTCAAGGTGCTTATACAAGTTAACATTAGCAACGAAGCTAACAAAAATGGTGTAGCACTGGAACAATTAGAAGCACTTGCAGAACAGGTGTCACAATTACCCAACCTGTCATTGTGTGGCTTAATGTGTATACCCGCTGCAGGTCAAACCGAATCTACTCAACGCCACGCTTTCAATAAAATGGCAGCTGCTAGAGATCAGCTTAACCTCAGTTACCCCCATATAAAACAGCTTTCTATGGGTATGTCGGGTGACCTAACTACCGCCATTGCGTGCGGGTCTACCATAGTGCGCATTGGCACAGATATTTTTGGTGCCCGCAACGAACTTAATCCTAAGCTATAAAAATATATAACAACCAGGACAAAATCATGCCCCAGACTCCTCACATTGCTTTTATCGGCGCCGGCAACATGTCGCAAGCCATTCTCAAAGGTATGCTTTCAGCGGGCTACCCGCAAGATAAGATTTGTGCCAGCGGCCGCACTCAAGCTAAATTAGACATATTGTCAGCAGACACTGGCATTCACACCAGTACCGATAATTTAGCTTTGTGTCATCAAGCCGACGTGATCGTGCTAGGCGTAAAACCGCACATGATGGGAGATTTGGTACAAAGCATTGCACCTGCAGTAAACGCTTCAAAACAACTCATTGTTTCAGTGGCAGCTGGTATTTTAGCCAGCAGTATAGAAACCTGGCTTGGGCAAAAAGCGCCTATTGTTCGCTGCATGCCCAACACACCCTCTTTGGTAGGCCAAGGGGCTGCAGGATTGTTTGCCACTGACGACGTTTCCGATGCGCAAAAACAAACGGCCAGCACTATTATGCAGTCGGTAGGATTAGCTTTGTGGGTAGAAAGTGAAGCTCATATTGATGCTGTCACGGCTGTTTCAGGCAGCGGGCCCGCTTATTACTTTTTAATGATGGAAGCCATGATTGCTGGAGCAGAACAACTGGGGCTAAGTAACGAAGTGGCGCAACAGTTGGTACTTCAAACGGCTGCAGGAGCAGCCCAGATGGCCCAACAAAGTGATCAAACACCGGCTCAATTACGGGTTGCTGTAACCTCACCCAAAGGCACTACAGAACAAGCCCTTAATACTTTTAATGACGGTGGTTTTAGCCAGCTTTGCAGCCAAGCTATGGCTGCTGCATATCACCGATCTAAGGAATTGGCTCAGCTATTTAAAGCCTAATTACAGTGCCATGTCTGGCCAAACCGATCAATGCCACATAAAGCGCAGCCGGAGCATTTTAGATACTCCGGCTGCGCTTTATGTGGCATAAGTAATAACCTACTTTAAGCCAGTTTCTTATACTTCACTCGCGTAGGCTGGTGATCTTTACCTGTGCGGGTTTTATAGTCTTCGGCATATTCTGAGTAGTTACCTTCAAAGAAGGATGCCTTAGAATCGCCCTCGTAGGCTAGGGTGTGAGTACAAACGCGGTCTAGGAACCAACGGTCGTGAGAGATCACAATAGCAGCACCAGGGAAGGCCAATAAAGCCTCTTCTAGAGCACGTAAGGTTTCTACGTCTAGGTCGTTGGTCGGTTCGTCTAATAACAACACGTTACCGCCCTGCTTAAGCAGCTTAGCTAGGTGCAAGCGGTTACGTTCACCACCAGACAAGTCTTTAACAAACTTCTGCTGATCATTACCCTTAAAGTTAAAACGCCCCGCATAAGCACGTGAAGGCACCTGATAATTGCCTACGGTAATAATGTCCTGTCCATCTGACAGTTCTTCCCACACAGTTTTTGTACCGTCTAGCTCACGCTCCTGATCTACATGCGCCAATTCAACAGTATCGCCTATTTCTATGCTGCCTGAATCTGGTTGTTCGACGCCCGTAAGCATCTTAAACAAGGTAGACTTACCAGCACCGTTACCACCCACAACACCAACAATAGCGCCTTGGGGCATACTGAACTCCAACCCTTCCACTAACATCTTATTGCCAAAGGCTTTACTTACACCTTTCACATTAATGACTTTGTCGCCTAAACGTGGGCCAGGTGGAATATAGATCTCAGAGGTTTCATTTCTTTCTTGGAATTCACGTGAGCTTAATTCTTCAAAACGAGCTAAACGCGCTTTAGATTTAGCCTGACGACCTTTGGCGTTACTGCGCACCCAGTCTAATTCGGACTTCACTGCCTTTTCATGGGACGCTTGCTGGCGGCCCTCTTGAACCAAGCGCGCTTCTTTTTGCTCTAGCCAAGAAGAATAATTGCCTTCGTAAGGGATACCATGGCCACGGTCTAGCTCCAAAATCCAGCCAGCAGCGTTATCAAGGAAATAACGGTCGTGGGTAATGGCCACAACAGTGCCATTATAATCCACCAAGAAACGCTCTAACCAAGCTACAGATTCAGCATCCAAGTGGTTAGTTGGCTCATCCAGTAACAACATGTCTGGCTTATTCAATAGTAAACGACACAAGGCCACACGACGACGCTCACCACCCGATAAATGCGCTACGCTTTCATCCCATCCTGGCAAGCGTAAAGCTTCTGCCGCCACTTCTAAAGTGCGCTCTAGGTTGTGTGCATCACTGGCTTGAATAATGTCTTCAAGCTTAGCTTGCTCGGCTGCCAAGGCATCAAAATCTGCATCGGGTTCTGCGTAAGCTGCATATACGGCGTCTAGTGCTGTTAGGGCATTTTTCGCTTCGGCAACACCTTCCTCAACCACTTCACGTACGGTTTTGGAATCATCTAGCTGCGGCTCTTGCTCTAAATAACCCACATTAATACCCGGTTGCGGGCGTGCTTCACCGTTATATTCTTTGTCGACGCCTGCCATGATACGTAACAAGCTGGACTTACCAGAACCATTTAAGCCCAAGACACCAATCTTGGCCCCCGGGAAAAAAGACAAGGAGATGTCCTTTAAAATTTCACGCTTGGGAGGAACCACTTTTCCAACCCGATTCATCGTATATACAAACTGCGCCATGTGATTTCCTGATTAATGCAAAAATATGCCTTCATTATACCCTGAGACGTCAATAAAAGGGGGAAAGCACCTTCCATAGTATTTAGCCATCCGGCGACTTGTGATATGGTTTGCAGCCCCCACTAAAGGGGGATACTATATTTTGACCACCGTTGTTGTTTAAGGAATTTCCGTGCCTACTACACATGTCGCCTCCTCATTGTTGCCTACCCCTTACGGCACTTTCGATATGCATGGTTTTGCCGATAGCGAAACTGGCAAGGAGCATCTCGCCCTAAGTATGGGCGATCTTACTGACGGCACTGCCGTACTGACGCGCCTGCACTCTGAATGCTTAACAGGTGATGCCTTATTCAGTATGCGTTGCGATTGTGGTTATCAGTTAAAAGAAGCTCTAAAGCGTATTTCCGAAGAAGGCCGTGGTGTACTTTTGTACTTACGCCAAGAAGGTCGTGGTATTGGATTATTGAACAAAATAAAGGCTTACAACCTGCAAGACCAAGGAGCGGACACTGTAGAAGCCAATGAACGTTTGGGTTTTGATGCCGACATGCGAAAGTATGATATGACCAAAGATATGCTTGATTACCTACAAATCAAGTCGGTGCAGTTGATGACCAACAATCCACGAAAAATTAAGGCTCTCACAGATCTTGGTATTACGGTAGAAAAACGCCAAGCGCTAGAAGTGGGTGAAAATAGTCATAACAAAGCCTACCTAGCCACCAAGGCCAGCAAACTAGATCATTTATTCGGCCAATAGTTGAGCCTGCCATGCCTCAATTTTTGCTGTTATAGCCGTCTCGGATAAACCCGTATGGTGCAACACTTGTTCACGGCTTCCATGAGGTAGGGCAACGTCTTCATGGCCTAAACATAACAACCTAACGTTTGTTTTTTGCTGCACTAGCCATTCACTCACAGCAGAACCTGCACCACCAATACAGCTATGATCTTCGATAGTGACAAAACCGCTATGCTGACCCAGCAATTGCTGTAACAGCTCTTCATCTAACGGCTTCACAAATCGCATGTCCACCAGCGTGGCACCAACACTCTCTGCAGCAGAGGCCGCTTTGCCTAATAAAGCCCCAAAATTGAGTATCGCGATAGTATTGGGCTTATCCGATAATCGGATCACCTGCCCTTTACCTAACTCAATAGGCACCAACAAAGCAGGTCCCTCGAGCGCTTCACCACGGGGATATCGCACTGCTGCAGGCCCACAGTGAGCGTAACCCAAGCTTAACATTGCCCTAGCTTCCGCAGCGTTGCTTGGAGCCATCACCACTACGTTGGGCAAACAACGTAAAAAAGCCAGGTCGTAAGCACCTGTATGAGTCGCTCCATCTTCGCCCACGGCTCCTGCTCGATCTATCGCTAATAATATATCTAAATTCTGCAATGCAATGTCGTGAATAAGCTGATCATAACCACGCTGTAAAAACGTAGAATAAATAGCCACTACAGGTTTAGCACCTTCACACGCCATGCCCGCAGCCAAGGTGATCGCATGCTGTTCGGCAATAGCCACATCAAATAACCGTGCACCAAATTCTTTGGCAAAAGGCTCAAGGCCAGAACCGCCAACCATGGCAGGAGTAATTGCCATTAACCGGTCGTCTATTCGTGCCGTGTCACAAACCCATTTGCCAAACACATGGGCATACGTAGGACACTTTTTGATGACCACAGGTTCAATTGGGTCAATTTTTGCCAACGCGTGGTAACCCACTGGATCACTTTCGGCTGGCCCATACCCTTTGCCTTTTAAGGTATGTATATGCAACAACTTGGGCCCAGGAAGGTTCAATAATTCACTAATCGCCAACATTAATTGCGGCAAGTCGTGACCATCTACAGGGCCACGGTAAGTAAAACCTAACGCCGTAAACCACTGCGATGGCCCACCATAACCATGATGGTCATCCAAAAAAGTGGCTAAGCCACCCAGATTTTCATCGATGGCCATATCGTTATCATTAACAATAATGAGAGCGTTGGCTTGGCAGTGGGCCATATGATTTAGCGCTTCAAAGGCCATGCCAGCGGTAAGTGCGCCATCTCCAATCACCGCAACATGTTGAGCAAGAGGGTTCTTATTTGCCAAAACCATACCTAATAAAGCACTAATAGAGGTGCTGGCATGACCTACACCAAAAGCATCAAACGGGCTTTCATCACGTTTAGGAAAGGGCGCTAAACCGCCCTCCTGACGCATACTTAGCATGGCCTGCTTGCGCCCGGTGAGCATTTTATGGGGGTAGGCCTGATGACCCACGTCCCAGATCAGCCGGTCGTTAGGTGTATCAAGCAAATAATGCAAAGCAATAGTAAGTTCTACTACCCCTAAGCCAGCACCCAGATGGCCTCCAGTTTGACCCACGCTGTATAACAACGCCAAGCGTAACTCATAGGCTAACTGAGGCAATTGTGCTGGCTTTAGCGTACGCAAATCCGTCACACCATCCACTTGATCTAACAAGCCAGTGGTGGGCGCCTGCAGTGGAATCTTTAGGATAGCTGGGAACATGTTACTAGTGCTTGCGGGTGACAATGAAGTCTGCCAACCAGACTAAAGGCTGCGCTGCTGCACCAAATTCGGTTACAGACGCTTTGGCTTGCTGATGTAACTCCATCAACCGCTCTTTAGCAGCGCTCATACCCAGTAATGCAGGATAGGTAGACTTATCATTGATCACATCCGAACCCTGAGTTTTGCCCAGAGTTACTGTGTCACCCTCAACGTCCAAAATGTCGTCTTGCACCTGAAAGGCTAAACCAATCGTTTGTGCGTAAGTACGTAAGAGGTCGATTTGGTTAGTGCTAACTTGGCTCTGCGACAAAGCACCAATTTCTACACTTGCAACAATCAAAGCCCCTGTTTTTAAACCATGTAGAAGCTCCAATTGCGCCAGATTAACCGCATCATGTGCTGCCGCCATATCCAGCATTTGCCCCGCCACCATACCTTTAGCTCCAGAGGCTTGGGCCAAACATGCCACCATAGCTAAACATTGCTCGGCACTTATTTGAGGGCCTTGCGCTTTAGTCAGCAATTCAAAAGCCAACGCTTGCAACGCATCGCCCGCTAAAATTGCAGTGGCTTCATCAAAAGCAATATGACAACTGGGTTGCCCACGGCGTAAGGCATCATCATCCATAGCGGGTAGATCGTCGTGAATCAATGAATAGGCATGTATTGCTTCAACGGCAGCTGCTAGCGGATCTAAAGCGGCATTATCAACACCACACGCACGGGCGGCACCATACACCAAGGCTGCCCTCACTCGCTTACCACCTTGCACAGCACTATAGGCCATCGCTTGGGACAAAACCCCACTGGCACGGCGCTGGCCAATGGCTGTATTGAGGTACTGCTCTACCCGCTTTTTAGAGTGGTTTAGAAAGTCGTCTAATGAATCAAAGTCCAAACTTAAGGTTCCTTACTAAAGGGCTGCTCTACAACACGGCCTTGGGCATCTTGCATCAATACATTGACCTTTTGCTCAGCTTGCGCAAGCGCCGTTTGGCAGCCCCGGGTTAATGAAATTCCACGTTCGAAAGCGGCCAAAGAGTCTTCTAGGGTTAAGTCGCCCTGCTCCATTTGCTTAACTAAGGCTTCTAGCTCGGCTAACGAGGCTTCAAAATTAAATGCGCTTTTAGGTTGATCCTTAGTCATCACTATAACCCCAATACCAAACCACGTGGCATGCCAAAGGTAGAGGCTGCATTCTGAATCACCAGCATGTCCACTAAATTAATCATGATGAATACCAAAATAGGTGAAAAATCCAAGCCGCCAAGGTTGGGCAACATACCCCTCACTGGCGACATCACTGGTTCTGTGAGCTGATGCAGCAAAACCGCGCCAGGATGATTAGTTTGCGGTGCTAACCAACTCAAAACAATGCCTGCAAGTATGGCAAAGAACAACAAATCAAGCACTTGAGAAGCCAAGCCAATGACGCTCCATATGGCCAAACTCACAGGGTGAGGCAGGCCAAAACCAGAAACTAATAGCACTGCGACAATTAATAATAACTGAACTAAAAATGCTAACACCAGCGTAGCCAGACTAAAACGCCCTGTACGCGGCATTACCTTTTGCAAGATGGAGACAAACGGTTGCGTCATTTTCACCACCGCTTGAGCTAAAGGATTATAAAAATCGGCCTTAGCCAACTGCAACATAAAGCGGATAATAACCAGCGTGAGGTACAACCCAAAAACTGTTTGTACTAAAAATACACCTGCATTTGCCATGATGAAACAACGCCCTTAATAAACTTAGAGAGACCTACGGGGCCTCTTATAATATTGATCAATAACTTATTTTAATAGTGTCTCATATTGGATGCATTGAGACTACTAAGGATGTACGTTGAGAGGCTCTTTAGACCTTCAATCACCGACCACCAGTGATTTCTGTAAATGAACCTGTCACATAGGAAGCCTCTTCAGACAAAAGCCAAGCAATAGCGTTAGCGACCTCTTCTGGCCGCCCGCTACGGCCCATCGGAATTGTGCCTTTTACTCGCTCAATACGGTTAGGCTCACCGCCATCGGCATGCATGTCAGTGTCAATAAAGCCAGGCCGCACACAGTTCACCCTGATAGCCTCTAAAGCGACCTCTTTGGACAGGCCTATAGTTAGGGTGTCTATAGCGCCTTTGCTGGCGGCATAATCTACGTACTCAAAGGCTGAACCTAAACGAGATGCAGCAGAAGACACGTTGACGATAGCCCCACCTTGCCCACCATGCTTTAGGGCCATACGTTTAATCGCCTCTCTACTACACAAAAAGTAGCTAGTGACGTTGGTGGTCAATAAGCGATTGATACGCTCGGCGTCCATCTGTTCTACTGGCATTTGCGGTAGCAAAATACCGGCATTATTTACTAAACCTGTTAATGGGCCCAGGCGCTCATCTATAGTATTAAATAAATCCACCACCTGCTGCTCTTGAGACACGTCTGCCTTCACAGCTATAGCCTTAACGCCCTGTGTTTGTAGTTGTTCAACCAGCCAATCGGCTTTGTCTTTTTGCTTATGGTAATTAATGCATAGGTTATGGCCTTTAGCTGCCAACACCCTTGCTGTAGCTGCGCCGATGCCTCGACTTGCTCCAGTAATTAAGATATTACCCATTTCACCTTGCCCTTGATTTAGCTTTTACTTTTTGCAACGGATCACGCACACTTAGCGGCTTATCAAACGTCCTATGTGCAGGACTAAAGAAGCCAACATATTATGAACTCTAAAAGTCATCTTAGCTTTATCTTACGCTTATTTCTATCTTCATTGGGGCTTTCATTGGCACTTACATGGTCCCTACCTAGCTACGCAGAACAGGCCATCCATAGCCAAAAGTACGACATCCATTACAATGCCTTTAATACCATGATAGTCACCCCTGAAGTGGCTCAAACCTATGGCTTCACTCGCGCCAGAAACCGTGCTTTATTGAATATTTCAGTAATTGATACGGTCACAAAAAAACCGTTACCAGCTGTTGTAACAGGTACTCGCACCAACATTATCGGGCAAGTATTGCCGTTAGACTTTATACAGATTAAAGAACAGAACGCCATCTACTACATTGCACAATTGCGTTTCACCGAAGAGGAAGTGTGGCGTTTTGAACTGAAGATACAGCCAGATTTGAATGCCAAGGCAATACCGTTAAAATTTAGCCAAGTATTCTATTTAGAGCAATAGTCTATGCAAGCTATCTATTCAAAATAGCCTAGCAAGTCATTTAAAAAGCGCCATCCTAACGGGCTGGCCTGAAGCCTATCTGGCATCATTAACCCTGCTTTCCTTGCAGAGGCCACAGCAGTTTCCACTTGAGTCAGCGGTTGTCCGGTATTGGCAAAGTAGCTAGCTGTACTGACACCCTTTTGCAGGCGCAGTACGTTCATAAAGAACTCTAGCTTTAATTCTTCTGGCGTAACGCAGTGGTTTGAAGATAATGGCGTAATGGCGTCCATATAGGCCTTAGGTTGACGTAACTTCACCCGCCGCTCTATAACCATTGCACCGTCACGCCAAGCACTCACTTTGCCATGAGCTCCAGCCCCAACACCAATATAATCACCAAAATGCCAATAGTTGAGGTTGTGCCGGGCCTGACTGCCTGGTTTAGAATAAGCCGAAATCTCGTACTGACTTAAGCCAGCAGCTTCAATAATGACTTGCCCTTGGTCTTGGATATCAACCAGCACATCTTCGTCAGGCAAATTAGGGGGCCGGCTATAAAACTCGGTATTAGGTTCAATAGTGAGCTGATACCAAGACAGATGGTCGGTGCCAAACTCCAAAGCTTGCTGCAAGTCAGTCAAACCTTTCTGTAAACTCTGCCCAGGCAAACCGTGCATCAAATCTAAGTTAATTCGGCTAAACCCTAATGACTGCGCTTTACGGATAGCCAGCTTAGCTTGAGAAGCGCTATGTATGCGCCCTAAGGTCTGCAGGCACTCATCATCAAAACTCTGTACGCCTATAGATAAACGATTTACACCGCGCTCCAAAAAGCCTGCAAATTTAGCTTGCTCAAAGGTTCCAGGATTCGCCTCTAACGTCACCTCCATATCACTTTCACAGGTGATATTAGCTTTAACAAAATCGAGAATTTTGCCAATACCCGCAGCACTCATTAGGCTGGGCGTACCACCACCAATAAAAATACTGTGTAAGGTGCGATCGCTAACTAAAGCTAACTCTTTGCTTAAATCACCTAACAGAGCTTGTATATAACTTGCTTCGGGAATATCTTCCCCACCCTGGGTAGCATGGGAATTAAAGTCACAATAGGGGCACTTGCGTACACACCAAGGAATGTGGATATACAGGCTTAAGGGGGGCAATACTAACTGCTTCATAGGTGACGACATCAAACTTGCGCTAATGCTCGCTGCAATTGGGCCAAGGCTTTGCCGCGATGGCTGATAGCAATCTTCTGTGAGGGTGTGAGCTGCGCAGCACGACAGCCCTCTTCTAACACTTGAAAAATGGGATCGTAACCAAAACCGTGCTCTCCCTGAGCACTCTCCATAATCACACCTTCCCACGCTGCCTGACATATGAGCGGCGTAGGGTCGGTAGCATGGCGCATATACACCAATACACACTGGAACCGAGCAGTGCGTTGATTCGCTGGAATGTGTGTAAGGTCTGCAACCAATTGAGCGCTATTGGCAGCGTCTTTGGCTTGGCCCTTTAAAGGAGAACCGGCATAACGGGCCGAATAAATGCCCGGAGCGCCGCCTAAGGCATCTACCTCTAAACCTGAATCGTCGGCTAAAGCGGGCATGCCTGATGCTGCAGCAGCATGTCGGGCTTTGAGAATGGCGTTTTCAACAAAACTAAGGCCGGTTTCTTCCACTTCCTCACTAATAAACTGATTTTGTGGCACTAACTCAATACCTAGCGGTGCTAAACACTGGCCGAACTCTTTTAACTTACCAGCGTTGCCGCTTGCTAATACCACTTGTTTCATTGCTTAACCTTGTGAATGGGTGCTTCAGGACTAAAGTGCTACACACACCCAAAGCACTAACGCATCTTCTTTACTGGTGGATACCACCGCGTGGCCCATGGTGCTGTCAAAATACGTGCTATCTCCTTCGCTGAGGGCTAACGGCTCGTACTCTTCTGTGTACACCAGTATGTCGCCATCTAGCACAAGAAGTAGTTCTTCACCTTCATGCCTTACCCAGCCACCAAATTCGTCTAAGGTGCGAGCACGGACACGGCTCTTAAAAGGCACCATACGTTTTGAATCTAATTCAGTTGCCAACAATTCATGCTCATAGGTAGCAGTTAGATGCTCGCGACCTTGCTGTTTTTTGGTAACACTGCGACGACCAGAAATACGGATTTCTTTCACCGGAGCAAATAGCTGAGGCATGTCGATGCCTAAACCAACAGCAAGCTTTTGCATTAGATTAAACGTCGGCGAAAGCTGATTGTTTTCCATTTTCGACAGGGTCGATTGAGCAACACCAGTAACCTTACTGGCTTGCTGCAACGTCATTTGTCGATCTTGTCGCAAGGCTCTAAGGCGTTCGCCAAAGTTACCTTGCTGAGCGGCGGGGCTTGGTACGGGAGGCAATATACCTGCTGCGGGGCGCAGTGTAGACATGGTTCTCTCCATCTAATTAACAGTAGGTCACGTTAACAGCAAGACCGCCGCGAGAAGTTTCTTTGTATTTGTCCATCATATCAGCTCCGGTTTCACGCATGGTTTTAATGACGTCATCCAATGATACCAAATGTGTGCCGTCACCGCGCATAGCTAAATGAGCTGCGTTAATCGCTTTGATAGAACCCATGGCGTTACGCTCAATACAAGGAACCTGAACCAAGCCTGCAATAGGATCACAAGTAAGGCCTAAGTTGTGCTCCATACCGATTTCGGCAGCGTTTTCTACTTGCTCAGGAGTACCGCCAATCACTTCGGCTAAACCAGCAGCAGCCATAGCACAGGCACTACCTACCTCACCCTGACAACCAACATCAGCTCCGGAAATAGACGCGTTAAGCTTACATAAGAAGCCCACTGCAGCTGCAGCCAGTACAAACTTTACCACACCATCATCGTCGGCTAATGGGTAGAAATTAGTGTAGTAATGCAATACCGCAGGGATAATGCCTGCAGCACCATTGGTAGGCGCGGTAACAATGCGGCCACCTGCAGCATTTTCTTCATTAACGGCCATCGCATAAAGGTTAACCCAATCCATAGCAGATAACTGAGGGGTAATCACTTTTACAGAACCCAAGCTACTGAGTTTCTGAAACAAATCTGCGGCGCGGCGCTTCACATTAAGACCACCGGGCAGTACTCCAGCCGTATGGCAACCATTGTGCACGCACTCTTGCATCACCCCCCATAGGTGTAAAATTTCACTTTTCACTTCTTCTTCAGTACGCCAAGTCTTTTCGTTTTCCATCATCACCTGACTAATACTCATACCTGTAGCTTTACAGTGGGCAAGCAATTCAACACCAGTGGTAAATGGATAAGGAACTTTGGGCTGGTCATCATCTACTGGTAGTTCGTCCGCTTTAACCGCCATTTCGTCTACAACAAAGCCACCACCTACGGAGTAATAAGACATTTCTAACAACACCGCACCGGTATCGTCATAAGCGCTCATGGTCATGCCATTAGGGTGGTACGGTAGAGACTCTTCTAGGTTAAGAATAACGTCGCGATGCTGGATAAATTCAATTTCATGCTCACGGTTCAGCGGCAAACGCTCATTGGCCAAAATTTCTGCCAACATTGGAGTCACTTGTGGCGGATCAATCGTATCGGGCGCTTCACCCAGTAAACCTAAGATCACAGCATTATCGCTGGCATGGCCTTTACCCGTTGCACCCAGAG
>Ga0308018_10001138_pt1 | contig 12605 bp, 10 predicted proteins | sample Neamet282_FD_203130 | JGI IMG/M metagenome (GOLD analysis project Ga0308018, IMG submission 203130) | Marine microbial communities from water near the shore, Antarctic Ocean - #282 | ecosystem: Environmental > Aquatic > Marine > Unclassified | place: Southern Ocean | collected 2014-10-01
ATGGATAATGAGCTAACTTTACTAGACCTACTCCAAGAACAATACAATCATAAATATTATCCTTTACATAGATTAGATCGCAAAACTTCTGGTGTTATTTTACTGGCAAAGATGCGCGAACATGTATCTGTGTTTCAAGATTTGTTTCTTCAGAATAAAATACAAAAAACCTATTTTGCTTTGGTAAGAGGTTTTTCGCCCGAAAGTGGCCTTATAGATTCTCCTGTAAAAGGAAGAGATGCAAATGTTTATAAAGAAGCTTTAACCACATTTAAAAAACAAAATGAAATAACGTTAAATATTGCAGTTCATCCTTACGAGAGTTCTCGGTATAGTTTAGTGGAATTAAAACCCAAAACAGGTCGCTTGCATCAATTGCGTATTCATTTAAATAAAATAAGTCATCCTATTATTGGAGATCCTAAATACGGTGATCGTTTTCATAATAGGATGTTTGAAACAGAATTCTATTGTGCTAATATGTTTTTACACGCTCGCGAAATCGAGTTTATTCATCCAATTACTAAAGATAATATTTGTGTTTCTTCTGCCTTTCCTCAGCATTGGTTAGATCTTTTTAGTAGATTTAGTTGGCCTAATTTATGAATTTAGTATTTTTGAATTGTTAATAGTCAATACTTTACTCCGTTTGGCTTAATTGTTGCCTACAACGCAGCGGAAGTAAACTTTAAACTTTATTATGAAAAAAATTACTCTTTTAGTCACTTTATTACTAACTCAGTTTGCTTTTGCGCAATGGGATGGTGATTTCCCTGGAGATGGAACTTTTCCGTGGCAAGGTGATTCCTCTGTTTTTGTAACGGATTCTATGATTATTATAGGTGGTGATACTATCTTAATTTCAACCAATCCTACTGATGGTGAAAACCCATGGGATAATGACAATCCTGGTGGAGGAAACGATAATGATAACCCTTGGGATAACGATATGCCATTTGGAGATTCTATTATTGTAATTAACGACTCTACTTTTGTTGTAAATGGCGATACAATTTCACTTAGTGATATTGACTGGGGTAACGATTGGGATGTTGACTTCCCTTTTGAAGATTCTATTATTGTAATCAACGATTCTATTTTTGTTATAAATGGTGACACCATTTCAATAGGTGATATTGACTGGGATAACGATTGGGGCAATAATGACAATCCTTGGGATGATTCTACAGACGTAGAAAATCCATGGGAAGAAGAGATTGAAGTAATTAACGATTCTACTATTGTTATAAATGGAGATACAATTACTTTCCCTGGTGAAGGTGGCGGTTTTCCTGGAGATGGCGAATGGCCTTGGGATGATTCTACAGACGTAGAAGAAGCAATGATTGCTGATTGTAATGGTGTTGAAGGCCCTGCAAATTGGATTAATGATGGTTATTGTGATGATGGTACTTGGGGTTCTGACTTCAATTGTGAAGAATTTGATTTTGACGGTGGTGACTGTGAAGGTATCGGTGAAGGCGAAAATCCTTGGGATGACTCTACAGACGTAGAAAATCCATGGGAAGATGAGTTTGAAGTAATCAACGATTCTACTATTGTTATAAATGGTGATACAATTACTTTCCCAGGTGGAGGTAATGGTTTTCCTGGTGATGGTGAAAATCCTTGGGATGATTCTACAGATGTAGAGAATCCGTGGGAAGATGAGTTCGAAGTAATCAACGATTCTACTATAGTTATAAACGGTGATACAATTACTTTCCCAGGTGGAGGTAATGGTTTCCCTGGTGATGGTGAAAATCCTTGGGATGATTCTACTGATGTAGATTGTCCTTGGGAAGATGGTTTCCCTGGAGGTTCTGGTACTGATGATTTCGATGAAGATACTTTCGAAGAGATGATGGAGATTATTGAAGGTTTCGACATGGCTGATGATGAATTAGTATTAATCCTCGAACAAACGGATGTAATTTTATCTATCCTTGATGAGAATGGATTTGAATTTACACCAACTGAGATAGATGGTTACCTAGTATTTGGGCCTTTTAGTCTAGAAGATCTTTACACAATTATCATGGAAAATATGGAAGGGTTCGAAATTGGATGGGGTTTATTCCGTCCAGCTGGAGGAACCGTAGTTGCTGAAGGAGTAATTACTTCTACCAACGAAAACATAAACAACATGTTTAATGTATCTATGCTGTCTTTGTACGAAGCAGACGCTGCCTTAGAAGTCTACAAAACTACTTACTATAATTTACTAGGTAAAGAAGTTAAAGACGCTAACAACGGAGTATTTATTAAAGTAATGCAAACTAATAAAGGTGAGATTTCAACTAAAGTTTATATCGCGAAATAATCCCTTTCTTTAAATAGTAAAAGGCTTCTCAGAAATGAGAAGCCTTTTTTTATGCCTTCGTTTTAGTGAAGTTTGAATAGGCTAGATGTCTAAGCCAATTGTTAGAGTGATCTGTCTAAGGAACTTGGTTTTTGCTAGACGTAACACATTAAGTGTCTTTGGGTCTACTTATGTATACAGATTAGTTAGACTAGTCATTAAATCCAATTGTCTGCCTAATAACGAAGGACTCAATTTGATGCAGAGTAATTGGCTTTGAACAATACCCCCAGTATTTATCTTTCTAAGTACTTATTTATATGATGTAAAAACGCCCCCATATAGGAGGCGTTTTTTTGTGCTTAATACGAATCTAAAAGGAGTGGTTACTGATTTAAAACTTAATTTTGTTCAGCTTCTGAACCGTTCCTTTTTTTCTTTTCTCTTCTAATGTAAGTCTTAAGTTGTGCTTCTCCCAGTTCCATTTTGTTGGAATTACTAGATAATCGTTTAGCGATTCTACATCTGCAATTGAACTGCTAGGGTGTAAGTTTATGCTTGCTATATCTTGTGGCTTATGCTGTAAGGAAATAGCATAGGTTGGGTTTGTCCAAGCCCAGTCAGCGAGTTGTTCCATAGGAACTTCAATTTCTTTTTCGCCACGCATTAAAACTGTAGGAATATAATACTGAAGAGTGGTTCCGTTATTTAAAATAACTTCCACTTCAATTGGCATGGGCATTTCCCCTTTTTGAAGTAGTATTCTACTTCCATTTTCTGTAGCTGAAACTTCAGCAATAGCATAGTCGATAGTTTTTGTCGTATTCACAAAATAATCGAAGTACCAATCGAGTTCAATTCCACTTTCTCTCTCTACAATTCTTTTAAAATCAGCTGCTGTAGGGTGTTTAAAACTCCATTCGTTAAAGTATCGCAATAAAGAGCTGTCTACGATCTCTTGGCCTACAATATGGCTCAATTGATCTAGTATTACCACCCCTTTAGAATACGAAGCTGTACCGTAAGCCCAATTTGTATTAAAATGATCGGCGTGCGTACACAATGGTTCTTCGTACTTACTATTGGCTATTCTTTTATAACCCTTATAAGAGCTTCCATGTGCATTGCTCCAATCTTCAGGAAATAATTGTTGTTCTATTCTGTTCGAAGCATACGAGGTAAAGCCTTCGTCCATCCAAGAGAAAAGACTTTCGTTTGTCGCTAACATTCCTTGGTACCAACTATGCATTGCTTCGTGAACACAAACACCAACCAAACTTTTTAGTTTTCTGTTTCCTGTAATTAAGGTTGCCATTGGGTACTCCATTCCACCGTCTCCACCCTGTATAATAGAGTAGTGAGGGTAAGGGTACTTACCAAAGTTTTTATCTGCATAAGCAAAAGTTTTAATCATATAAGCACCTAAATTATCCCATTCCTTCGTTTTTTCTCCTTTTAAATAGAAGAGGTGAAAGTCGGGTCCATTGTCGTTTACTACAATATCGTGTGTATAATCTGGATCTGCAGCCCAAACAAAATCATGTACTTTATCTGCTTTAAACTTCCATGTAAGTCTATTCGATGTAGGGTCTAAAGCTGTTTTCGAATACCCATGTCCGATTTCCTCAGCATTTTGTAAAACTCCTGTTGCTGCTATCGTATAGCTTGCATCCATATTAATATTGACTTCAAAAGAACCCCAAATACCATAAAATTCACGTCCTACATATGGGTTTGTATGCCACCCATCTGTATCGTATTCACACATTTTAGGATACCATTGCGACATAGAATAGTCAATACCTTCTTTATTCATTCTACCCGAACGACGAATTTGAACAGGTACTTGTGCTTTAAATTCCATGCTGAAAATTGCCGTATCCCCAGGAAGGATTTCATTTTCTAAAAACACTTCTAAAATAGTTCTATCGTGAACAAATTTCAGTGCTACTTCATTGTGTTTTAAAGAAATGATCTGCTGTATTCCAACTTCATTATCTTTCAGCTTAGCAATTCTATCACCTACACGTCTATCAGGATCTAGTATCGTTCTAGAACGAACATCCATCATGCTTCCCGGTTGAAAAGCATTGAAATATAAATGGTAAAATACCTTGTTTAATGTATCTGGTGAGTGGTTGATAAAAGTCAATTCCTGAGCTCCATCAAAACTATGATTCTCTGAGTCGAAGTTTATATCCATTTGGTAATGAGCTTCTTGCTGCCAATAAGATTGACTGTATCCACTTAGTGAAATACATAAACACAGAAGTATTGAAAAAAGACTTTTCATTCGAATAGATTTTAATTAATTTGGACGTAAATCTACAAACTATATTTTGCTTCTAAGTAAATGGCTGAACAAAGAAAAATATTGCGAATTTTTAAGCTTATTAGCTTATTAAAAGGAGTTAAGCGACGTACTCCTTTAGAGTTGGCTACTATACTAGAAATCTCTAAACGTACTGCCTATAGGTATTTTATACTTTTAGAAGAGTTGGGTTTTGTAATTGATGTAGATTTTGATAATCGCTATTTTATCCCAACCGATGAAGGCGACGAGTATCAGTTTACTTTTAATGCTGAAGAATCATTACTTATAAAACAATCTATTAAAAGTTTGTCTGCTTCTCATAACCTCTCCGAGCATATTCTCAAAAAACTTCATATGATGAGCGAACAGGCTCAAATAGGAGAGAATATTTTAAATGCTAGTAATGGTTTGAAAATTGAAAAATTATCGAAGGCTATAACAGACAAGTCACAAGTGAAGTTGATGAACTATTCCTCTTTAAATTCTAATACTGACTCTAATCGTTTGTTTGAGCCTATTACCTTTACTACAAACTATACAGGTGTAATTGGTGTAGATGTAGAAAATGCACCAAACGAATCCCGTATTTTCAATATCAATCGTATTGGACAAGTTGATTTATTGCATAAGAATCAAGTTTTTGCTTCTAAAATAGAAGTGCAATCTATAGATGCTTTCGGCTATAAAGGAGAAAAGCTTCACGGTATAGAGTTGAATCTAAAACGCAAAGCTTATGCTCAGTTAATTCAGTTTTACCCACAAACAAAACCACTTATTAAAGGTAAGACGAACGATTATGTATTTACTGCTAAGGTTTATTTTTCAGACAACCTTTTTCGGTTTTTACTCTCTTTTCCCGACGAGGCTACCATTATAAAACCTGCTAGTTTACAGATAGCATTGCAGCAGTTTACGCAGACTTTTTAAGTCTTCTATTCAATTTATTTAAACTTAGGTAAAGTTCTTCGAGCGATTCAATTACAAAATACTTTTCTTGAATAATATCGGTGTGAAATTCACATTCTATTACTTCGTTAATCTCATATTTAATGTGTGCTAATTTGGAATCGAACACATGATTCGTTTCTCCAAATGAGGAAGCTATACCAGCTCCATAAACCTTGAGTTCTCCATTTTGTTTTATGAGCCCAAACTCTATGGTAAACCAATAAATGCGTTGTAATTTAACGAGCATCTCTTCATTGTCTTTATATTGTTGACCTAATTTTCCAAATGCCTGCGCGAATTTTGAAAATGTAGGATTTAGCAGTAAAGGAATATGTCCAAATATATCGTGAAACATATCTGGTTCTTCTAAGTAATCTATCTGCTCTCTGTTTCTTAACCATGTAGAGGAACAGAATTTCTTCTCCGCCAGTAAATCAAAAAACTGATCTACCGGTATTAGACCTGGCACAACGTGTATTTGCCATCCTGTCTGAGTTTTGAAAAATGAATTCATTTGCTCAAAATTTGGTATTGACCCTGCGTTTAAACATGGAGCTAATAAGTTCAAACAATCGTTGTATTCCTTACTTCCTTTTATGGCTAAGTTCTCTTTCTGACGCTTAAATAATAGGGACCATACCGCTTGATCTTCTATGGTGTAGTTTTCGTAGTTCTGTTTCATGCTTTTAGGAATAAAAAAAACACCCATCTCCTTTAGGAAATGGGTGTTGGTTATAAATTTATATACTACCAATTTGTCCTATTCCTTATGGAGTGGAGTGAAAATAATAATAGTAGTATGTGTTTTTTCTGATCATGCTTTTCAAATATACAAATCTTTAGGTATAATCCAAATTTTATTTAGTGTCACAAGTTGTCACGACTTAACCTTTCATTTGTAATGTAGAATTAAAACAAGGAATTATGACAACAACTTACGCACTCAGACAAAGTACACATCAGTTTTTACCTTTTGGAATCGACTTTTCTAAAAAGGACGATCATTTAGGGGTTTACAATTCTCACCTATTAGAAGACTTAGTAGATGGAAAGCTACAAAGAGAATATTATTTCCAGACGCGTAAATTTGGAGCGGTTTATTTATCTGTTGTAAGTAAGTTGGTTATTTCGGACCAAACATGGAACGAGTTTATGGGTACTTTTACACAAGATAAAGATATAGAGCTGTTTATTGATGGTATGATAAACAATCAAAATGATAGTGATTTATTAGGCTTAATTGGGAATAATCGACCTAATTATCCAGATGTTATGGGTTTAGTACTTATGGGTGAGGCTATTTATAATGCATAAAAAAACGAGCCGAAGCTCGTTTTTTATAAGGTCAATTACTACTTAAATTAGTCCTCTAATTCTTCGTAACGGTCAATTTCTCTTTGATAAAACTCATCAGCTAAAGCTAGAAGTTCACTAATAGCGGTTGTTAATTCAGCCTCGTCAGCTGTACCTAATATCTCAGGTAAGTCTTCGTCTAACCACATTACATCGTCTGTATCCAAATTAAGGATAAATTTAGGCGATTCTGTGTGGATAATAAAAACAGTGTCTTGACTTTCTGTGTTGTCTCCAACTAAAAACTTTGGTACTTTCATGTTTATTTTTTTCCTGCGTATGATTCTACATCTTCTTTACTAACTGTATCTGAACATAAGATAATTAAACGTTCAATTACATTTCTAAACTCTCTGATATTCCCGGACCATGAATAGCTTTGCAGGGTTTTAAGCGCTTCAGGACTAAAGGTTTTCTCAGTAATTCCATGTTCATTACAGATCTGTTTGTTAAAGTGATCGGTAAGAATAGGTATGTCTGCTTTTCGCTCGTCTAAGGACGGGTTATTAATTAATATAACTCCTAAACGATGGTAAAGGTCTTCTCTAAAATTTCCTTCTTTTATTTCGTGTTGTAAGTTTTTATTGGTTGCAGCAATTACACGAACATTTACAGTTATTTCTTTGTCACCACCAACACGGGTGATTTTATTTTCTTGTAATGCTCGTAATACTTTAGCTTGAGCTTTTAAACTCATATCTCCAACCTCATCTAAGAAAAGTGTACCACCATCGGCAGTTTCAAATTTCCCTTTTCGTTGTTTTATTGCCGAAGTGAATGCGCCCTTTTCATGCCCAAATAATTCGGACTCAATTAATTCTGAAGGAATAGCCGCACAGTTCACTTCTATCATTTGCGCTGTACTACGACCACTTTTTTCGTGTATTGCATGTGCGATAAGTTCTTTTCCTGTACCATTCGCTCCAGTTATGAGTACTCTAGCGTCTGTAGGTGCAACCCTATCTATCATTTGATGAATCTTAGCTAACTCTGGCGAGTTCCCTATCATCTCGTATTTCTTACTTACTTTTTTCTTGAGTACTTTATTTTGAACGACTAAATTCTTTCTGTCTAGGCCATTTCTAACCGTGTTTAATAATCTATTTAGATCTGGTGGCTTAGAAATATAATCGAAAGCTCCTTTTTTTATACAGTCTACTGCCGTGTCTATGTCACCATGTCCGGATATCATTACCATGGTAAGGTCTGGCTGAATTTCCATTGCTTTGGATAGCAATTCCAACCCGTCCATTTTAGGCATTTTAATATCACATAAAACAAGGTCGTAACTGTCTTTAGACAGTTTCTCAAAACCTACTAATCCATTCTCAGCAACCTCTACCTTATAGCTGCTATCTTCTTCTTGAATGATATTAGAAAGAACATTTCTAATTGCTTGTTCATCTTCTATAATGAGGATTTTTGCCATGAGTGGGATTTTGTTAGGAGTGTATCGATAAGGCCTTCTTTGAGTGCGTAAGTAGAAAGACGTAAATCGTGAATAATAAGCCTATTTAAAATGTAGTTTACAATTACAACTGCAATAACAATCATATCGGCACGCATAGGAACTAGGCCTTCCATATGTAATCGTTGTTCCAAGGTAGATCCAGAAATCATTCTTTGAATACCATTATAATCGGTCATTAAAAACTGGTAACTCGTACCCTTTTTCCATATTTCGCAGTCGCCATTTTTACAAGAAATCATTTCTGCTAAGGTGTCGAATGAACCAGAAGAACCAATTAGACAATTGACTTCGTAAACTTCTGCCATCTCTAGCATTTCTTCTAGCGTATCTTCTAAATAATTATCTATAGCGGCTACATCGTCTATGTTAATAGGGTTCGCAGGATTAAAAGTTTCTAGTAAACGTGCTGCACCTAGTTTATAGCTTTTTCGCCAAAAAGTTTCTTCGCTATTCGCTATGATAAATTCGGTGCTTCCACCGCCAATATCAATAATAAGTTTTGGAGAATCTTTTAGGTCTATGGCTTGTTTTACACCCTGGTAAATTAAATCAGCTTCTGTATCTCCATCAATTACATTAATGAGAATACCTAAGCTATCTTTCACCTCTTGTACAAATAGATCACCATTATTAGCACTTCGTATTGCCGAAGTTGCTACTGCATAAAATTCTGTAATATTTTCTTCTACCAGCTTGGCTTTGTATTTTGTAAGCGCTTCAATTCCTCTTTTATAAGGAACTTCGGCAATAAATCCTTTGGTAATACCACCTTCGCCAAGTTTAACGGCAATTTTAGTTTTGTAAAAAATAGAATAGTCCTGTTCTTTTACTTCTGCAAGAAGTAAATTAAAGGTATTTGTGCCCAAGTCTATAATTCCTATTTTCCTCATTTTTTAGCTTTGTTTAATCCACTTCCATAAAGTCTTATAAGTAACTTTTTGTCCGTACATCAAAATTCCTACTCGGTATATTCTACCTGCAATCCAGCTGGTAAATATAAAGCCAATAATTAACAAAACCATCGATAATCCTATTTCCCATAAAGGAGGATCAAATGGCAGTCTCCCCATCATTACAATTGGAGATGTAAATGGAATTATAGAACACCAAAATGCGAGAGAACTATCGGGGTTTTCGAGGATAGTTTGCAAAGCAATAATAGAAAATATAAGTGGTATTGTAATTGGCATCATAAATTGCTGACTGTCTGTTTCTGAGTCTACAGCAGCCCCTACAGCGGCAAATAAAGAGCCATACATAAGGTAGCCTCCCACAAAATAAAATAGAAACATTCCCAATAGGAAGCTTATGTTTATACTTTGTAATTGCGCCAAAATTGAGGCTATTCCATTTTGAGGAATATCAACATCTTGGAGAATTAGTTCTGTTCCATTTGCTAAATCTGCAGGATTAATGTCTGTTGGGTTTACCAATAAGGTGGTGGCTACAGTACTTAATACAAAAGTGAGTAAAATCCAGAGTGCAAACTGGGTAAACCCAACTAATGCAACTCCAATAATTTTCCCCATCATTAGCTGAAACGGTTTTACAGAGGAGATTATAATTTCTACAATTCTACTTGTTTTTTCTTCCATTACACCACGCATAACCATTGCACCGTATAAGAAAATGAATATGTAAATTAAAAATCCTCCAGCCATACTCAAGCCTAATGCAATTTCTGTAGAACCCGATTTTTCCGATCCACTTTCGCCTAGTATAATAGTATTTAGGTTAATGTCTGCTCGAGTTTTTTCGATGATATCTCTCGTTAAACCTTCATTTTTAAGTTTTATAGATTCTATAACAGATTCTACATTTCTAGAAATTAAACGTCTGTTTGCTATGCTTATCGGTTTGTGAGCAAAAACATTTATACTGTTTTCTAGCAGACTTATAGTGCTATCTGTAGAGCTTGGGATATGTACCAAAGCAAAAGCGTCACTTTGGTTAAATAGTGCTTTTACCTCTTCGAGTGGTTCAGTAAAAAAAGTTGTGTTTATGTCTTCTGCTTTTTCGAATTGAGAAATAAATAGTCCACTTTCATCGCAAATCCATACACTTCGTTCTTCGGTGTCCGAATTGTCCATTAATAGAGGAGTCATCATTAATGCAGCCATTAAAATAGGACCCAAAATAGTCATTACGATAAACGACTTTTTACGTACTCTCGAGAGGTACTCTCTTTTTATAATTAAGATAATTTTATTCATAATTAATTTCCTTGTACTGTTCGTATAAATATTTCGTTTACGGTAGGGATTTTTTCTTCGAATCCTTTAATGTCAGACTGGTCTAATAAAAAACGAATTAAGTCAGTTGCAGAGCTATCGTTTAAGATTTGTATTTCGGCCTGATGAGCGTTTTGTTGAACTAGTTTTAAATGTTCTGGTAAGCTATCTAAGAAGCCTAGGTTACTAGAAGAAAAGTCTACTTTAAAAATCTGTTGCTTGTATTTATCCTTAATCTCGTTAATAGGTCCATCGAGAATTTTTTTCGATTTATCTATCAATGCAATATGATCGCAAAGTTCTTCTACCGATTCCATACGATGCGTAGAGAAAATAATAGAAGTACCGTTTTCTTTTAATTGTAAAATTTCATCTTTAATGATATTCGCATTAATAGGATCGAATCCAGAAAATGGCTCATCGAAAATAAGGAGTTTTGGTTGGTGTAATACAGTGGTTATAAACTGTATTTTTTGTGCCATTCCTTTAGAGAGTTCTTCCACTTTTTTATCCCACCAAGGAATGATATCGAATCGCTCAAACCAAGTATGTAAAGCTTTTTTAGCTTCTTTTTCCGAAAGCCCTTTTAGCTGTGCAAGGTATAAGGCTTGTTCTCCAACCTTCATCTTTTTGTACAAACCACGCTCTTCTGGTAAATAACCAATTTGACCTATATGATTGTGGTTTAATGGTTCTCCATTAAAAAGTACCCGACCTTCATCGGGCATAGTAATTTGATTTATAATACGGATTAAGCTTGTTTTTCCAGCTCCATTCGGACCCAAGAGTCCAAATATTTGACCTTCTTGAACAGACAAGCTTATATTATCTAAAGCTTTATGGTGGCTGTAAGTTTTACTTACCGATTGCACTTCAAGTACTTTCATATATAAAAATTGAATTCTTAATTGGGATTCAATATAAGATATTTATGAGGTTTGTTAAGCCTATTTAGATTGAATATATTTGCAGAAATTACACTTTAAATTAAAGAATAAAAACTTTAATTTGAACTGCTATAAATTCAAAATCGATCTTCATGATTCAATATACTTTTTCCTACTCCAAGCCACATCGTCATTTTGTAGATATAGAAATGCGTGTAGAAAAGCATGATACATCGGAATTGATTTTACAATTGCCAGCATGGAGACCTGGGAGGTATGAATTGGGTAATTTCGCTAAAAATATTCAGCAATTTTCTGTAGAGGATACCCAAGGAAACCCTTTGAAGTTTGAGAAAATAACAAAAGATACTTGGAAGGTTTCTACGCCAAATATAAGCGAGCTTATTGTAAAGTATAATTATTATGCCAACGAATTAAATGCAGGATCTACTTATGTGGATGAAAATCTGTTGTATGTAAACCCTATAAATTGTTGTCTTTTTATATCAAATAGAATTGAGGAGGCTTGTGCAATTGAATTACAGATTCCAGAATCCTATGAAATTGCTTGTTCTCTTCCGCAGAAAAATCGCCACTTAATTGCCAGTAATTTTAATGAATTGGCCGAAAGTCCTTGGGTCGCTTCTAATTCATTGCAACATAAATCTTACGAAGTAGAATCTGTAAAATTCCATGTTTGGTTTCAAGGTGCTTGCAGCCCAGATTGGAACAGAATAATTGCCGATTTTAAAGCTTTTACAATTCAGCAAATAAAAGACTTTACTGCTTTTCCAGTTGCCGAATATCATTTCATTAACCTAATGTTGCCATATAAAGCATACCATGGGGTAGAACACACTGCCAATACTGTTATTTCTTTAGGTCCTGGCGAAGACTTGATGAGCGATAAAATGTATGCGTCTTTATTAGGCGTTTCCTCACACGAATTGTATCATACCTGGAACGTGAAGCAAATTAGACCTACAGCTCTTTTGCCTTACGATTATACCAAAGAGAACTATTCTCGCATGGGCTATTTGTACGAAGGTGTAACTACTTATATGGGCGATTTGTATCTCAAACGATCCAAGGTTTTTTC
>Ga0308018_10001153_pt1 | contig 12538 bp, 12 predicted proteins | sample Neamet282_FD_203130 | JGI IMG/M metagenome (GOLD analysis project Ga0308018, IMG submission 203130) | Marine microbial communities from water near the shore, Antarctic Ocean - #282 | ecosystem: Environmental > Aquatic > Marine > Unclassified | place: Southern Ocean | collected 2014-10-01
AGCAGACGCAGCTCGCGCTTTAGAAGCAACAACTAGCGCTATTACTGGTGCATTAGCAAAAGGCGATTCTGTTGCCATTACAGGTTTTGGTAGTTTCCTAGTTAGAGCGCGTGCAGCTCGCAGCGGCCGTAATCCTCAAACAGGTGCTACGATTCAAATTAAAGCTTCAAATGCTCCAGCATTTAAAGCAGGTAAATTATTAAAGGAATCTGTTAACTAAACAGATTTTCTGTCAGTATAATATGCCCGATTCCTGAAGTGATTCGGGCATTTTTTTTTGGGGCGCTTAGCTCAGTTGGGAGAGCATCGCCCTTACAAGGCGAGGGTCACAAGTTCAAGTCTTGTAGCGCCCACCAAAATTGGAGCGGTAGTTCAGTTGGTTAGAACGCCTGCCTGTCACGCAGGAGGTCGCGGGTTCGACCCCCGTCCGCTCCGCCATCTTCTTAGTTGTAACCTTGTGGAATCAATCTTAATTGATCTCTCAGCTTTTTTAAATAAAGGGCTTTACTGTTGTATTGGTTTTTATTGGATTTTCTAATGCTGTCTATAGTTTAACTTGTAATGTGCGGAATACTTCAATTACGCACATTACAAAATTACTACACACATTTGCTCCGAACATTCTTATAATTTTACTTTTCACATTTTATAATAATTAATGGAAACGTATTATTTTCACTAATTTTCTTTTGGTATAAGGTATTCATACCTTTTATCAGTCAAGATATTTATAAAAGCAATTAGAGCGTCAATCTTTCTTTCTGTGAGCTTTTGTCCTTTTCTAAGTTCTATCAAATTAACTGTTTCAGGGATTTCTGGCTTTCCCCATAATTTTCCTGTCTCTGGGTTAATTATTTGCGCAGAATTAACATATTTGTCGTAAAATTTTATTACAGTTGATAGTTTTTGAAATATACCATTATGCATATAAGGACCTGTAATTGAGACATTCCTAAGAGTTGGAACCTTTATTTTGCCATCATGTTTTTTATCTGAAATAAAATTATTTGATAGTAATCCGTGGTCGAATTTAACTAATCCTAAGCCATTACTTTTTCTAAGAAAAAAGTTAACTGGAATTCCAATATTATGATATTCATAGTTACTAAAAGTTTCCTCTTTACTATCTTCATATAAATTTAATTGATGACAACTTGAACAGTTAATATTATTATTTGAGAAAAACAAAGATCTGCCTAAGTCCTCTAAAACTGTTAATTCATATTCTCCATTTAAATATCGATCATATTTAGAATCAAATGTTGAAAATTGATTAGTTCTTTCAAATTCAGCAATACTGTTCTTCATTGCATCATATGCAGTTTCATCATTTATAAATACACTCTCTCCATAAATTGACAAAAATTCGTCATTATAGCTTTTGTCTTCTTTAAGGCGCTTAATTACTAAACTAATATTATCCATTCCCATCTCAATAGGATTTAATGGAGATTTACCGGCTTGAGCCTCTAAGTCACTAGCTCTGCCATCATAGAAATATCCACCAATCCACTGATTTTTATTTAAATGTAATTTTGGAGCAAAAGATGAGTAAGTCAAAGTTGGCGCATTTCTATCTCCTAAGCTTATTTCATCATCTCCTATCGAAGCCATGCTTTTAACTCCATTATCACGATTATCGATAAAGCCATGACTTGGATTATGACACTGAGAGCAAGATTGAGTTCTATTTTCAGATAAAATAGTGTCAAAGAATAACCGTTGGCCTAAGAAAGCTTTTTTATTAAATTGATTGCCATCATTTGCCAATATTGGTTTTAATATGCAAGAAATTATTATAAGTAATATGAAGTTTTTTGTTTTCATAAAGTATTAAAATCGATTTAATTTTTTTTTAGTGTTTCTAATTACTGCTATGAATGGATAGAATAATAAATTTAAAATAGATTTATAATTTCCCATTTCACTTTTAGTGATTCCAATTTTAATTTTTTCAACACTATTTGAAAAAATTAAAGTCTTAAATAGCAGGTCCCAAATAGCTAAAAATCCACCAAAATTATAATTTGAATGCTCTTTGCTATGATGAATTTGGTGCTGTCTTGGAGAGATAAATAATGCTTCAACTTTAATTGGGTAGCTAAGAGGTATATGAGAATGTCTAAGATTTGAGCCGAGTAATAAAAAAAAATATGAAATTATATTTACGCCAAGAATATCGTATATGTTTATCAATGATCCAAATAAATAAATAAATACCCCACTTACAATTCCTACACTTAGGGAATAGCGAAAGCCAAAAAGTAAACTTTCAATAGGATGCACTCTATATAAGGTTAAGGGGTTAAGAACTTTTGCACTATGATGTACCTTGTGTAATTCCCACAACCATTCTACTTTATGCATAAAACGATGTAGCCAATACCTTGTAAAATCGCTAATTAAAAATAAGCTTAACGTAAACATAATCATAATTTCAGTATATGAAAATGAATTTATCCTTTGAAAGCCAAAGCTTACTATTAGAAGTTTATTAACAAGAAGCGCTACTTCTTTTGCTCCAATAATAATAGGAACTAAAATTAGACCTTTAATAATTGCTGAAAATAAAAAGTAACAATAATCCAATAATGCACTTGGATGAAACCATAATGCTCTTGAAAAATTTACTTTTCGATAATTTGGTTTTATCAAAAGAAATATTAGGGCAATAAATAATGAGCTAAATATAAAAACCCAGTAAATTCTCTTACTAGGATCCAGGAAATAATTAAAGCTATTAATCTCCATCTGCGTCTAAAATTTTTGCCACAAAATTAAGCTTATTCATTAATGAGGAGTAATATCCATTTTGAAGGTTTGTGCTTGATTGATAAAATTCTTTTGCAAGATCTCCTGTCAAATTATCATTTTTTATTTTACTTAAAATTTGAAATGAATTATTAAGCCATTTAATAGTTAAGGCAATCTCTTTATTAGCATTATAATTTTTTGCAAAATCACTAAAGTCCTCATATTGATTTGAATTAATAATTTGTTTATGCGCTTCCAAAATTGCCTTAATAGCTTCAACACTATTCCCACTAAGGTAGTATTCAGAGCGAGTATTATCTGGCTTGCCTTTGTATTTTCTTGTTATCCCAGCAACATCACCAACTCTCCACTCCTTTAGCTTGTATGAGCTTTCTACGAGGGAGTTTAAGAGTAAGGCACTCCCAATTTTGTTGTCTTTAAGAAATTCATTTTCATTAATTATGTAACCATTTAAAATTTCTAGAAAACGATTTTCCATTGCTCTCGAAATAAGCAGAGCAATATCCTTTACTCTAGGATTATCTAAATCATGGGTATAAAGAACATACTCCAGTGCATTAATTGTTTTATGGGAGTTTTTATAAAGTGCTTTAACAATATTTTCTTCACTTTCAATAATCCGATTTAGCTGCACTTTAATGTTTTCATTTTTTCCATGAAACATATCTAAATACCATGGAGTATCAATATATTTATCATCTAAAGAACTTAAAATATAAATTGCTTCCACTTTCTTCCATCTTATAACTAAATTCTTAAATTCTTTTTTTGGAATTTTATTATTTTTATTAAGAGCAATAATTAATGATTTTGACGCTTCATGTGCCAACTTAGCATTTGTAATTAAAACTTTCTGATATAGATTATCCCCCGACGCATTTACGTGAAATATAACGAAAAAAAACAAAATTGAAAATATATATTTCATATAATATCCTTTATATCTGGTTTACAAAATTTATAACTTTAAGTCTATTAGCTTGGCTTAGATTGGTAAATAGTTTTTTAGATATATTTGCTTCACCACCATGCCATAAAATAGCTTCTTCTATGGTTTTTGCTCGACCATCATGAAGATAGTTTTTATCCTCACCTAATATGCTAGAAGTATTTGATAAGTACCAAAGTGGTGCTGTTCTCCACTCTTTCCCATCTGCATCAAACTCTTTTCGATTATCACTAAGAGATTCACCCATATCGTGTAATAAAAAATCACTATAAGGATATATTCTTTGATTATTTGGCAGATCATAATTTGCCTTATGACATCCAGAGCATCCAACATCATTGAATAGTTTTTCATCATCATTATCAATTTTTTTTCTTTTAGGTATTTTTAAATGCGTCAGATAGAAAGTAATAGCTTCCAACCTTTTTTCAGGTAAGTCAAAATCACCTTTACCTTTGGGCGCATCTATGCAGGTTTTTTGTATTTGAGTACAGTTATCAATTTTATAAATAGGGTTTGTTAAGCCCATGTCATTTAAAGCAGCATTTGCGACTTGGTTTTTAACCGTTGATATAGATGCTTTCCAGGTATATCTACCAATTTCGATTTTATTATTTTCTTTTGACCAAATTCGATTTGCTTTCCCTGAAATGCCATCAGAGTTCGCGTCTAGAATGTCTTCATTTTGAAGGATTTGCTCATCACTTATTTGTTCAACCAAACCAAGCCCAATTAATGGTTGTGCAATTCGTGCCGAAAGAATACTTTTTTCATGAAGATTTCCATAATTCAATTGGGTCATTTTTAAAATTGGCTTACTTAATATTACTTCCTTGCCATCTGGATACGTAAACTTTATTTTTGTATAATTAATATTTGGTTTCGCTTCAAAATCAACATTTGATATTCCATTAATATTTATCTGCGATCCATAACTTGGCTCCTTTACAAATCCAAATAATCTTTTTTGTTTTTTGTGTTTTGGTGATTTATTTGAGAGTATTGAAAGTTTTATAATATTTGATCTACTTACAGATTCATTGGAATGAAAGACTTTGCCTCTGCCATTTTGTTTATGACAATTTATACATGTATTGGCGTTGAATAAGGGACCAAGGCCGTCTCTTGCTGTTGTAACGCTTGGTGAAGCAACCCAGGGTACTTTAAAAAAACTTTTTCCTAGTATGAATTGATCAAGCTCCATATTATTTAAACTTGGTAGTTCAGTTGTAAAGGATGTTTTGACTAGCCTTTTATTGATTTCTGTTATCTCAGAAACAGCAAAAACCCTTGATGTAAAAATTACACCAAGGGTTATTGTTAAGATAATTGTTAACTTATAACTGCGTTTCTTCAGCGTCAGTAACATCGCTAACAGTTAAGTTAATCCCATTAGCAACAGCAACTGCAACCATTTCATCTCCAAGAGCTCTTAAATGATTTTTAAGCTTAATAATTTCTTTTACCTGAGGGTCATTAGGACGAATTTGGTAGTCAAAATGCCTGCTTGTTTTAGCTAATCCATCAATGCTAGCAATAGATGACTCAATAGAAGACATCAGTTGAATAATAGTTGACTTATCCTTAACCGCATCAATTGGTGCGGAGCCATAATCCATTCCATTATAAGTCCCCATTAAAAGATTCTTGAAGCCTAAATAGTTTGTTGCAATATCACGATGGGTATTATCAGAAAAACAACTATGCTCATCTTCCTCTGAAGGGGTAAGAACAGCAACAGCAATTCTTTCATTTGCTAATTCTGACTTTATATATACTCCCATTCCAGAAAAGATTTGACTAAGAGCTACGTTTCTATCAATATTTCTTGAGCTGTTAGAGTTTATACCCAATAATGCAGATTTATAGTTGGAATTATCATTATCAGCCCAAGCAAGGTTCATCGCACTTAAGTCTGAAACAAGTAGTTCAGCAGCAGCATTTAAGTACTGCTTTCGACGATCAGCATATTTACTCACTACATAGTCAGATAATGGACGACGACCAGCAACTAGAGCACCTTTTGTTACATTGTCATCAAGAAAGTTTGCATAATCTTGATCTTGTCCCCACAATAAAAACTCAATTGCATGAAAGCCAGTTGCCACGTTTGCATCGCCACCATTTTCATTAAGTGCAGCTAAGGCATCCATAGTAATTGTGCTTATATCTACAGATACAGGATCTTCACCTCCAGGATTGAATATTGATGAAGTTGAGTCAATAATATTTCCAGATGTTCTATTACCATCAGCATCAATGGAATAATCAATCATACTTTCATCAAGCGGCCAAGCATTCATTTGACCTTCTGGAGCTCCATAAGCAATAACATGCCATCCTTCTTCTGCATCAATTGGACCATTTTGAAGTCTAAACGCCTCAGTTTGTCCATAACTTTCTCTAGAAATCAGCCAAGCAGCTTTAGCTTGATTCATTGAGTTAATAGTTGGATTTGAAGTAAATTCAGTAATAGCCTTATGAAGTGAAATTACATCATTCACTGCATCTTTGTAATTTGCTGTTGCAATGTCTGAATAAGTTTGAAGTATATCTTCACTGTGTCCAAGTGCATTTGCACTAGTTGTAAAGAAACTAGCTAATAGTAAAGTAGCTAAGATTTTGGAACTTTTCATATCATATCTCCAATTGTTAATATTATTTGTAATCAAAAGTAATTACAAGTTCATAATGATAATGATAATCATTATCAAATGCAAGTGATTATCATTAATAAAAGCACATAAATGTGTGGAATGAAATCCAATTACTAAAAAAATTCTTTCGTATCAAGGTTAATTAGACTAAGGAAAGCACCCGTCTGTCCCTCCACTTTTAAATAAATTGCAAGCTCTCATTACTTTGAGTTAATTGTGTGAAAATAGCATTCATTTAGTACATAGATTCGAAATCCAATGACTGCTGATTCAAATAATGATAATGACGCTCTTAATGGTGAGATTTTTCCAACGTTCGTTAGGTACCTGATTCCGTCTATTCTGGGCCTAATTGCTATGACATCCTCCTCGTTGGTGGATGGTATTTTTATTGGAAACTATGTGGGCATTACTGCTCTAGCTGCAGTTAATCTTATTATTCCAATAATAACGCTCCTATTTGGCGTTAGCATGATGATGTCAATTGGCGGTTCAGTTAGAGCCGGTAAGTATCTTGGAGAAGGAAATAAGCCAGCTGCATCGGCAATTTTCAGTAAGTCAATAATTTCTATGGCGATCTATGCGCTAGTGTTGATAACGCTTACACTTGCATTTGAAGACCAGATATTTGCAAGTCTTGGCGCTACTAAAGAGCTATTTCCAGTGATGAGTGAGTATTACCGAATCATTATGCCATTTGTAATTTTTCAGTTGATTATTATCCCGCTGTATTTTTTCATTCGCTTGGATGGCTTGCCAAATCTTGCCGCAGCTGCGCTTGGGGTTGGTGCGGTCGTTAATATAGCGCTCGATTACTTTTTTATTGCAGTTTATGACTGGGGTTTAACTGGAGCTGCGTGGGCAACAGGTATATCAGAAGTTCTATCTCTACTAGTTATTATGTTTTATTTTTTCATGCCAGAGAGGACGTTAAGTTTTAGTTTTCGTCAGAATAACTGGATGGAGGTATTTCAGGCAGCATACAACGGAATTTCTGAATTTATTAATGAAGTGTCTGGCGCTATTATTGCGTTCATCTTTAACTGGATGCTGATTCAACGCGCAGGAGTTGACGGCGTTGCAGCGATTACTGTTGTAAATTATATGTTGATGACAGGCTTTATGATGTTCTTTGCTATCGAGGATACAAGCCAGGTAATGATTTCTCAAAATTATGGAGCTCGCAATGCTAAGCGTACTCGAGCTTTTTTAAAAACTGCTTGCGTTATAGTTGCTCTTCTAAGTTTATTTTTTATAACTGTATTAGTAACAGCAAGTGAGCCATTGATTTATCTATTCGTTAATGAGAAGGATAGCGCTAAAACTGTCATATTAGCATTAGAGTTTGTTACGTATGTTTGGCCAATTTTTATTTTTGCTGGCTTTAATATGATGATAACTGGCTACCTAACTGCTATTCATTTGCCTTTTCAGTCTGCTCTTTTGGCCTTAAGTCGGGGGTTGATTCTTCCAACTGGGCTTTTAATACTTTTTTATAGCTTACTATCTGATTTCCGATTTATTGCTGCCCTATCAATTGCAGAAGGGATTGCCTTTATCCTTGCTATAGTATTATTTCTTCGATATAGCCCACAAAAAGCCATATCAAGTTATCTGAAATGAATTTAGATTTTGCTAAATTTATTTAACAAGTAATCTTTATCTAAATAACTCCTAATCTTCATTTACCTTTTATATGCTTAATTAAAATAACTGTTATGAAAAACAAACTATTGTTACTAATATCTTCTCTAATAATCTCCTTTAACGCCTATGGTGAGTGGACAAGTGTACTACCAGGAAATAATTCCTCTTTATACATCGACTTTGAAACACTCGAAGAGCGAGAAGGCTTTATCTATTGGCTTTATATGGATTCATGGAGTGATGGTAGCGCCAAATCTAATGCACAGGGTGATTGTAATTTAAAGGGATTTAAAGTTAATAAACGAGTTAATTTTTCTCTGCCTATGGGAAAGGGTGAAGGCACTGAAAACAATATGGTTAGTTCTTGGGAATACTATGAGCCGAATACTGGTTATGAAATCTTATTAAATTTTATATGTCAAATGTCAAAGCTAACTCCTGAAGAGCAAGCAATACGTATTGAAGCGTTAACAAAAAGAAATGAGGAATTTGAAAGAGAGAGAGTGAAGCGTTTTGAGGAGTCTAAAGTAGAAATTAGCTCCCCTATGTTAAGCATCATAAAGTCTCCTTACATAAAGAGTATTGATGAGAATATTAAATTATTTTGGCGTTATCAAGATGCAGAAGACAATTGGAGCTGTGATGTTCTTATTAATCAGGCCAGCAATGGCGCAGTAGAGTCTGTAAAAATTCTAGAGTGTGATACAGGCAATAAAGAAAATCCTGGAATGTCAAAAAGTAAAACGCAGGCTTTTGGCGGGTCTATCAGAAGAGCAGTATTCAAATCTTCACCTCTTCCGCTTCCTCAAGATGAAGCAGAGTTTGATAAAGTTATCGTCTATAAGTTTAGCGTTAAATAACTTATAGACATTTTAAGACTTTGATTCTCTTAGAGAGGCTGGTTAAATTAGTTTTTTAAACTTGCTTAGGTCTTGTTATCAATGTTTTTATTAGAAGTATTATTCCAACAAGGATGATCAAATAAGTTAGGCCTACCATAGTCAATTTAAATATGTTAAGTCCGGAGCCCAATGAAACCAGTGTTTCAGATATTTCGCCTGAATATGAATAAGTTTTTAACATCAATAATTCAAGAAAATTCTCAGACCAATCGGCGATCATACCAAGGACAGTAGGAGCTACTAATAATAGACGCTTATTTTTAAAGAGATATATAATCCAAGAGCCAAGCATCGCAGTAGAAAGAACGGCAAAAATTACGTCATAAAACTGAAGGAATTGGCTATAGCAAAAAAGCTGAGCCTGGTCCCTTGCCTGAAAAAAACTTTGAACCATCTCTATATTATAAATAGCAAGACCTAGTGAATTTGACCCAACATCTAGCCTAAAACAGCTACTGAAGGGAACTTGAACAAGTGATATGTACAAGACAAATAATAAAGTAAACCCTATAGCAAAATATAGAGGTCTATGATTTTTTAAATGGTTTAGTGTTTTGTTCATATTCTTACCTATTAATGAGTTCAATTAATGTCAGCGCTCAATCTGACTTAAGACAAATATACACTAACACCCCCCTTGTTATATAGTTAGATGTCTTGACGATTATGTGGTTTGTTTAAATCGATTTCAGGACCTTTTGGCACTACTCCAAATGGGTTTATAGTTTCATGACTCCCATGGTAGTGTTTTTTTATTTGCTCCATATTAACAGTCGACTCAATTCCTGGCTGCTGATAAAGATCTCTTAAATAATTAGAAAGACAAGGGTAATCAATAATTCTACGAATATTGCACTTAAAATGCCCCACATAGACTGGATCAAATCTAACTAATGTTGTAAATAATCTCCAGTCGGCTTCGGTTATTGCATCACCGGTTAGATAGCGTTTTGACTCTAAAATACCCTCTAACCAATCTAGAGTTTCAAATAGCGGGGTAATTGCTCTTTCATAGGCCTTTTGGGTCGTTGCAAAGCCACACTGATAAACGCCATTATTGACATTTTTATAAACTTTTGCATTTATTGCGTCAATCTCTTCACGTAATGCAACTGGATAATAATCATCCTTGTTGCCTGTTATGCCATCAAAAGAAGAGTTCATCATTCTAATGATTTCTGAAGATTCATTATTAACAATTGTGTGATTAAACTTATCCCATAATACTGGCACGGTAACCAGGCGATTAAAATTTATATCCGCTTTTTGATATAACTCATATAAATATTTAAAGCCATATAAATGATCTTCTGTAGAGCCAGGGTACTCATCAAAAACCCAGCTTTCCACTGGCATCAGAGGGTGAACTACGGACAATGAAATAAGTGACTCTAGTCCCTTTAATTTCCTGAAAATAAGCGCTCTATGAGCCCAAGGACAGGCATGTGAGATATAAAGATGGTATCTATCAGCTTCAGCAGCAAAACCTCCTACACCAGATTCTCCAGGACTTCCATCAACTGTAATCCAGTTTCTAAAATTAGAATCAGTTCGAATAAACTCACCATCTCTGACTTTCAACTTAACATTCTTCATAATATCTCCATACAATTTATTTTCATATATTCACAACTGTTTGTTTTGCCGCTTCAACTTTTTGTTCACCGTCTTGACCAAAAATACCATCCGCAATAATTATCTCGACATCGCTTATCCCGATAAAGCCTAAGAAAAACTTCAGCCATCCAGACATAAAATCACTATCACCACCAATTGTTGTGCCGCCAGATACCGCAATGATGTAAGCCTTCTTACCTTCTAATATTCCTTCTGGACCATTTTCGCCATAACGAAATGTTGTGCCAGCTCGCGCCACTAAATCAGCCCAGGCCTTGAGAGAGGCTGGTGGTCCAAAATTGTAGACAGGCGCGCCAATAATAATTGTATCCGCATCCTGCAATTCCTTGATCAGTATATCCGCCAGATGAGCAGTTTGATTCTTCGCCTGCTCTTCGGTGCGCTCATCTATTGGCGTGCCAACAGCAGCTAGGCTTGATTCACTGATAAAGGCCATATTCTGATTAAGATCACGCTCTATCAATACTTCTCCTTTAGCTTTGAATTTTTCAGCCAACATCGAGCTCAAAGCGCGTGAGACTGATTCGTCATTTCTAACACTGGCATTGATAATAAGTGTTGTTATGATAATTCTCCTTTTTTATATTTTTTGCAGATTTAGGTTATAAAACCTTCCTTAGGCTATAAGGAAGGTTAATAAAAAAGACTAAGTCTTTTTAGAGGCGCCTAACTGATCTCTATAAAAATAAAGAATATAAGCAGCTAAAACCCCAAGAATTGTGGCTGGCACAGCGCTTGGAATGCTTAATACAATATGAGTAATTACAGCTCCTATCATGGTGCATACAAGAAGTACCGCTCCAAAAACTTGTTTGTTTGGAAGCCATATCAAGACAACTGCAATAACTTCGATTAAACCAGTTAAATACCTGAACCATTGTCCCCATCCGATCATCTCATACATACCAACCATTTGCGCATCGCCTATAATTTTAAAAGCACCAGCACTTAAAAAAGCTAGTGATAAAAGAATTTTTACAAGTGGAATTAAATATTTATTAATTTTGTTCATACACCCCCCTAATTTGTTAAAGATAGCCCTCAAAAGAGGGCTACGCTATATTTACTTATTCTGAGTCTCTAAATGTTGCCTCTTTTTCTGCATCGGTTTTAGCCTCATACTCTGCAGGCGTTAACCCATGCCACCCAATACAATCTCCAGTTGGTGATCTACCGCAACCACATGTACCATTTTCATTTCTAACGTTTTCCATTATTCTTCCCTTTAATGTTATAAAAAACCAGATTATGATTATCAGTTCTGGCGGACTAACTAAAGAAGATGCCTGCGCGCATAAATAGCATCCAATCGTTTCAATTCTTTATTTACATTATTATTTATTGTTTCTAATAAATAAACAATATAGTAAAATATTAAAACAGTGTTTTTATACGTAAACAATACAACAGGGTATGGATTTAAATAAATTACTAATTTTTGCGAAGATAGTTCAATTTAAAAGCTTTACAAAAGCAGCTGAACATTTGGCTATGGATAAATCAACTATCAGCACAAAGCTTTCTCAATTAGAAGCTGATCTTGGTGTAAGACTATTAAATAGAAGTACGCGCTCAGTTAACCTTACTGAGGCAGGAGCAAAGTATTATGAATACTGCAGGCAAGCAGTTGAGATAGCAGAGGAAGCGGAGAGATTTTCTTCTTCACTTGGAGATGAGGCGGTAGGGCTATTACGCATTTCTGCATCAAATAACTTTTCTAAAGTAATTATTGAGTCAGCTATAAAACCTTTTATGGATGCAAATCCAAAGGTTGAAGTTGAAATGATTATTGAATACCGAACTGCTGACTTGGTCCAAGAAAATATTGATATAGCTATTCGCATAGGAATAGGGCCATTAGAAGATTCATCTTTAATTGCGCAAAAAGTCCTGACTGGAAATATTGGTATTTACTGCGCGCCTTCCTATATAAAAAAATATGGAAAAATTGATAGTATTGATAAACTTAA